>Ga0315909_10003804_pt1 | contig 18167 bp, 29 predicted proteins | sample LakEriMetagenome_11_FD_203527 | JGI IMG/M metagenome (GOLD analysis project Ga0315909, IMG submission 203527) | Freshwater fungal communities from buoy surface, Lake Erie, Ohio, United States - Buoy 2 MA125 | ecosystem: Environmental > Aquatic > Freshwater > Lake | place: USA: Lake Erie, Ohio... | reverse complement strand
CTGACATGTAGACGCTGATGCCTGGGATGTTCGGGGTGATGTGGTAAGTCCCGTGATCTGAGACCCAATCATTATGGTGGTGGGTGTTATAGACCCCACACAAAGGGGCAACCTTGGAGAGTAATTTGATCGCGTCATACCACTTTGGATCGTGGATCGCATCGGTGTCAGTCAGGTATATCTCCCCGAAGTTACGCTTGGCTGCCCACATGAGTTGGTGCTTACGTAGAGAGTCGATACCCCGATTGACTTCGTCATTGTGGAGCTTCCCGAATTCGGAAGCCCATCGGCAATCCTCGGATGGGTTGTCCTGCCAGATATGAATCTCGGCATGGGGCGGTGCCACCTTCTTTAGGTTGACTAGACACTCTCGGGCGATTTCATGTCGTCCGTAAATCTGGGTTAGGATGGCGAGTTTCTTCATGGTAGTTCGATTTGAAAACCCAGCCGCCATTTGAAGTAATCTCGTGACGGCTGGGTCAACCAAACCAACCGACCTAAGACTAGGTCGGGAGGTCTTTTTTGTCAAGGGTGGTGTTCGTGGTAGTTACACGGTCACAACCGCACTTCGTGCCTAGGGGACACCCACAGGCTTTCTTGATGAATTCGAAGTTACGGCCGTAAACGTCGGGTTTGTAGGGTCTGGGCTTGTCGCCCTTTCCGTGAGTTGGTGGAGTATTCATGGTTGTATCCTTTCTCTCAACCTAGTTTGCAACTACATGGTAATGACCGACAGTTGCACTTACGAACCTGTTTTGAAGTAGCTTCATTGATGTGACCGCTCAGCGGGTGGAGGTCGACAACACCCCAGTCCTCAGCCATAATGTCGCTAATCGAAGGAACCCAAGTGTTCACGACACCATCTACGCCTTTGATGGCCAAGTAGGCACCGTAAGGAACGAGGGATCCTTCTCCGAAGTGAGCCTTGGCGACACCTGTTTGGGCGGGGTAGGAGTTGGCAGGAACCATATAGACGAAGAGGCCCTTGCCGTTCCAACCGGAACGTTGCATGGGAAAGCCATTCTTGAGGATAGATAACGCCATGGAGAAGTCACAAAATGACTGCTTTGGTTCTATACCTTTCTGGGATCCGAGTTTGGTCACCCTCGGTAAGTCCAGGACCTGAATCGCCCGGTCAGCTGCTACCAGCCAGGCGTCTGATTGTTTCTTCTTGGATGGATCAGCGACGAACGTCTCCCAATCTGGAAGTGGATCTCCGTTGAATGCGACTCCTCCGACAGCGTCACAATAGACGCGGTAGAGTTCTGATGCGATGTAATCTCTATTGATCATGGTGTTGTGTTGTTAGAGTTCGTTGTGCTTTGGTAGCCCTCCACCGTCTGCTGGTTTGATGTCGAGGCAGAACTCTTTCTCATTCCAAGGGGTTTTGATGACGCGGATACCACGCCACCCGGTTGGGAGATCCTGACAGGCACCGTCTTCCCAAGAGTATACGTCATCTTGGACGAAGAACACCGGACGGTTATGAGGCCCGAGGTTTGCCCATTGATCACCTCGAATCAGGTGGACTGTGACGTTGCCGATCTGATGGTATGGGTAGTGACGACCTTGGAGTTGGCGAATTGGACTCTCTCGACCCACGCTGAGCGCCCCGTAGAATGCTCCGAGTAGTTTGTAACCACCCACCCGGAGGTTCTCTACTTGGAGGACTACGTCCGCGCCGTCTGGGTGATCCTTATACATTTCGACCTTCTCCGCAGCCCAATGAGCTGCGAAATGGGTCTTGCCGGTAGCGGCTGGGCCACTGATGTCGATGTTACCCAACTGCACGGCCGTAGCCATGAGTTGCTGATATTTATTAAGTGTAATTTTCATAATATTTGGTTTTGGTTTGTTGTGAGAGTGGGACTCGCGTTGCTCGTCCGGGAGAATGGTGCCCTCGGACTTTCAGAGGGCTGTCGCTTCGTTCGTCGCCAGCTTGCCTTTCGTCCAAGAGGGTTGTGGGTTATCTGTCCGGCCCTCAGGGTTGAAATTGGTTACAGCTTCAATCCGTCGGCGGTCGGCTCGACGATCGCATTGTCGGGGTTGTAGGAGTTTGGATACGGTGTGGGTGTTCCGACTGCCTTCATGCACATCCCCAAGCGCATGACTGCATCCTCAAGGGCACGTTGGGACAGCTTGATGTTGGCCGGCACTTCCTGAGGATCCTTGAACGACCACGCTGCATCCGACGGGGCATCGATGCACGGACTCGCCAAGCAATCCTTACCGAACGCCTTCACATCCTGGAGGACTACGTCGATCGCGACACGGAGTTCCTTAGCACGACGGATGATGGCTTCTTTGTGGTCAGACTTGGGGATGCCATATTCACCTACCACCGACTTGTCACCACCTGGAGTGGCTGGGTCAATGTATGCTTGGAATCGAACCTTGGTTCCCTTGGGATTCGACTCCCTATCTCTGGAGGCGGGTATGACTCGGACACCTTTGATATTCTTACCATAGGTCAAACGGATTTGCTTAGCGAAGTCGGCGAAGGCTCTATGGGCATCATCGACTGTATCCCAGTCAGCTGAGTCAACCTCGGTAGATGCCAATGGCATACCCTCGGTGAGCCCAAATTCAAAGGCGTTTACAATGTCCTCGAAGCGTGGGCGGGCGACGAAGCCGCCCCTTTCGACCTCCGCACGAATAGCTTGGATCTCCTCGACGCCAACCGCAGTGGGGGTAATTCCCCAACGGGCTAGTCGTTCACCTAAGATATTGTGGTAGGTTCTCATAGCGAGATATTGATGATGCATGAGCTCCTGCTCTCTTGGCTCCAGGGTCTTGAATACTGGGTTCTCCTCAGTGAATGTGCCGAGGGCTTCCATCTTCTTTGCAAGCTTCTGATATTCGCGAACTACCCGCTGTTGGTGTGGTGGGATCTCTTTGGCTGCTATCTCAGGCTTCTCCTTGGCTGCTATCTCCGGCTTCTCCTTGGCTGCTATCTCCGGCTCCGGCTCACTCACGAATGAGAATGCCTTGGTGAGTTCTCCGGTCTTTGCGCAATCCCAGAATTTTTTGATAGCACCCTTGGTGTTTTGTTTGGTTCTTTGAAGGACAATGCGTAGGCCTTCGTCAGAGATGTTTTTGGACTTGAGCCAAGTTTCGAGTCGAGATAACTCAGGCGGTAGGTTCTCCTCGTCAAGAATTTCGGAGGACTCATAACCTTCCCCATCGACGAAGGCTTTGATGATAACACCACCCGGTGTCAGTCCAATCGATACACCCGTTCCTTCTCCATGACCATCCTTGCGGAGTGAGGCTGCGACCTCTGCTTGGATCTCTATCGCCTGCTCTGCCCCTACCCCGTTGTCGAGGAGGAAGATACCTAATCCGGCCATGGCTCGAACGATACCCTCGGAGGATTTGATAGGTTCGGGTTGATACACCGATTTCCCGATACGGGCTGTGATTTGGAAGCCATCAGGGGACTTCTCGACTGACATGTTGATTTCTTTTGACATTGATTTGGTTGGTTTGGTTGGTGCCTTTCGCAGGCGACTTCCTACCAATAAATCTACAATCCCAAACCGTCAACTAAAAATATGTAAAATTTTTCAAGGCTTGTTTATTAGGTTCTCAATCCGCTTTTCCTGGGAATCGAGTTCTTTTTGCATGTATTCCTCACGGATCTCCAGTTGTTTGATTCGTGATTCGGTCAAGGCGTGGTTGATACCACCACCGGCGATGATTAAGGAGAGGATGACACCTACCGTGGAGCAGATGACCGGCCATGTGATTTGGCCTTTGTTAGAGAGTTTCTCAACGGCTGCCTGGAGTGCCTGACCTTGCCTCTCAATCGCAGCCTGGAGTGCCTGACCCTGCTCTTTGTGGGCAGCCCACATTTGTTCGTTATCACGTCTTGATTCTTTGATGAAGTCCCCAAGCTGAGTGGCTACGGTTGCGATTTTTGCATCGGTGCTACTCATGCCAGCCTCGATGCGGTTGATCTTGTCGTTTTGATTCTCTCTAGGGGTAGCCATGGTCTTATGCGATTGGGCCGTCGATGATACCGACGGGGATGGTTTTGAGTTTGTTGCGATCCATTTCACGGACGACAGCTGCATGAAAGGTAGCCCAATCTTTTGGGTGGATGGTAAGGCATCCTAGGGAAGAAGTTGTTCTTAATCCACCTTTGTGGATGTTGGTGGCGACACCAGGGTGTTTGGATGGGACGGTTGATTCACCGTCACGTTTTACAGGAAGAGCTTCGCCGGGAGTTGCCGGTCTGAAAGCGGGGTAACCGCCACCCGGTCTTGAGATTCCGTGGTTGCCTTTTTTGAAAGGATACCAACCCGGAAGAACCGTTGCGACCCCCGCTTTGAAAGCAGATGGATCCACGTTGCAGTTGAACGCGATGAATGTGTCTTTGCTGACCAGGAAAACCGCATCGTCGTAGATGTTGCGATCGTTCACACCGGGTTTCCCCATGGTATCCCTGCGGTATCCCCGAACGAAAAGTAAGCACACATCCGGGACATTTTTATCAGGACGGGATGACTTGATCAGACCCTCGACAAAGGGTCTATTTACTCGGGGTGGTGTAGGCCAAATCAGCATGCCAACCAATACACCATTTGGTAATTAGGTCAACCATTTTTACGATTGCGTTTGTAGGGCAACCATCCAGCCATACGGACTGCGGAGACGATAGTCAGGCGTTTGATTACACCCACACCATCCTTTTGCATTGCGTCCTCGAAAGCCATGTCCGCCATGTAGCGATCCCAACCGAGAGTCTCCTGGCCTTTTTTGGAGTAGGCATAATCGTGGAGGAACGCAGCGAGGAAATATGGGCCGTGTGGCCCGAGGATGCCCCAGAACATTTTAGGGATGGATGCACCATCGGTTTCCGTCCCCTTTGGGATGACCACGACTCCGTAAGGGGTATCATAGGTGAGATCCCATTTACTGCGAAGGAGGAGACCATTGCTGGTCTTTCCCGATACCTCGAAGGCGTCCCATGTCGGTTTTGTCATGGGTGGAATCTAAAACTCACCGGGATCAAAGTCAAGCGAACACGTAGGTTCTTGGGGTAGTGCCATGTCATAAAGCTCTTCAACACTTGGGTAGTATGGTGCGGGTGCGTAGATAGGTGCTAGATCTAGGGTATCCTCCAATGCTTTCGATAATACCGCCTCAACAAAGCGGGCAGATGGCTTATCAATCAGGGCAGCTTCTATCTTTTTGTCACAATTCGACATCACTTCTTGTGACAAATACGTAGGTAGTTTCTCCGCCACCATCTCCAGCATTCTGCGGTAGTCCCGCTCTCCCGGTTCGGGTAAAACCAGGATCTCCTGGGAGAATCGATTGACCAACTCCCTCTGGAGGGATTTGGAGAGCTTTGACTGTGTCAATTCGTCCGAGGGTTGCTCCGCGAAACCCATGTGTTTTGGTGAGTCAAACACGTGTTGAAATGCCCCACATCCGATAACCAAGAGGGTTTTGATCATACCATCCACTTTGGTCGAGGTTTCGTGAATCTTGTCAGCATCCCCCTCTTCCTCCTCGATACAAAACCCAGGGCCGGGAGTTCTCCCATCCAGGAGGTTGAACATCTCCGCCCGGATATACCGAGACCATGACTCCTCACCCGATACCTTGTCGAGCTCGTCTAGGATGATGACCGGCCTAGCATCCTCATGCAGGTTAGAAAGCCACTTGGTTATTTTATCCCAGGTTGGCTCCCCCTTGGCACCCATCGGGTTCCACGTAGATGCATTCAACATATATACCTCCCAACCCATATCCTTAGCTACGGCCTCAGCGATGTGGGATTTACCCGAACCTGTTGGGCCGATCACCAAGCGGTGATTGCGCGGCCTTACTGGGAGATCGAGTTCATTACACACCGCGTGGACACGTAGTGCTCTTTTCAAAGCGTCAGCAACGGGTTGTTGGTATTCGTAAATCACGGATCAGTGGAACGGGTTGAAGATGGTGCGTAGGAAGTTGTCATCAACCTTGTCCAGATTTACCACCGAGTCAAACAAATGAGCGTCGAGGGGTTGTTCGGACTTATGCTCACAGGTATGGGATACCCCAGACCGTTCGAGGTTGATCACTATACCTCCCAGGCGCTTGACCATTGCCCACTCATTCTCGAAACGGAGGTCATCAATAATGACGGTTCCTAATCCGCCTGTCTTGATACGATGCTCCATGACCCCTACCCAGATGTCCTCACCAACGAGGTTTCTACCCCATTCGGTTCCGAGCGTCTGCATCAGGTATCGTGGTGTCTTACCACACAGTCCGAAATTTACATCCTCCTTACCCTCCGGTGTGAACGCCTCCTTCGGAAGGATGGTTGACAACATCAGCTTGAGTCCTCCCGCGAAGGATAGAATCCCCGCTCCCTGGGAGATGTTCGGGTTGATTAGGAGGTGGTGAGCCATAGTGGATTTCCCGACACCCTTCGGGCCGGCCAGTGCGATAATCATTGGTTGTTTCATTGTGGTTGTGTAGGTGAATTGAGAGAGCTACTGCCAAAGCCATTGAGCCTGTTAGCAAGTATGAATTCCCAAAGGTTGGAAAGAGTCCACCATGCCAGAATGGTGTGATGGACAAAAGGTATTTTGGTGGAAGGATTATCATGGGGTTTCAACAAATCCAGGTGTTTGATCTCCTACCCATGCGCCGATGATATTGAAGTCGAAGTGCTCTTCGGCCTCCTCCTCTGACATCCCATCTTTCATCAGACTTTGAATCACCTTAGGTTTGCTGTAGACAAGGTGTGGCTCGGATCCGAATCGGGTGCATATTCCGATGATTGCGTCATCGAAGCCATCGGCTTTGAGTAATGGCTCTTCCATGGAATCGGACATCTCATCAACCCACTCCAACATCTTCCTCAGGTCGAAGCCCTTACCATCAGCAACTGTTGGTAATTTGTAAGTAATTGGTGTTAAAGCACCACCCTCTAACAGATAGATGGGTAGTCCTAATGCTTGGGAGATATATGCCTCGGCAGTAGCACCTCGTGATTCTTCCCAACCGGGCAAGAATACCGATGCCTGACTTTCGAGCAGCATGTGGACACAATGACGCATGTATTGTTTGTGGTCCAAATCCTTCCTGGATCCGAACGATTTCGCAGGGTTGTGGACGGCCAAGTCTAGCTCGTCCCGTAGGAACTCAGCGGCTTGGACGAATGCTAGGTGGTTGAAATCCTCATATCCCGTCATCGGGCCGCCTAGATAGATAATTGTCTTTGGTTTGATCATGATCGTTTGTTTTTTGATGTGGTTGCGATTTTATCCCCTAGGTGGGGACGGTTGGTATCGGCCTCTACAGCCATGTGGACTCTCCACCAAGTCTTACCTATCTTGACGGTATCCCCTTTGGCTACAGGGAAGGTGGAAACAACCGTATGGTGTTGCTTACCGTTGGACTTGTCGGGGATGAGTAAGGTTTCATACCGAAAGACCCCAGTCATGATCCCCTCCTTCCTCACCATCGGTTGGGACTTCGACACCGCTGATGAAGGCAGATTTGACGAACTTGTAGGGAATCCGGTCGATTGTCACAATGTGAGACTCGACGGTCGGTGCGATGTAGACGATGTCCCCTGGAACCAGTGGGAGGTCTACATCCGGGCCAATGGCAACCACCTCATGGCGGTCATCCCTGTGTGGGGATGTAGGGACGAAAATGCCCCCGGTTGTTTGTTGGATTCCACCCCCTACGACGATTTTCTTGACGAGGACTTGGTCTCTGAGTGGTGTAATATTCATGTGGTTGGTTTGGTTCTTAGTTTGGTTGGATCGAAAGTCCCTAGGATAGCCTTAGGCTCTTTGGGGTCAATCGTAAGGAGATCTGGTTGGGTGACTTGCTCTTCCCAGAGGAGTCGGCAAGCCTTGAATGCGTTGAGGTAGCAATGGTCGTGTTCGAAGATTCTCAGGCGTGGCTTTTTGTCCCAACCGAATGGGGATGCCAGGTAGAGGGACATCCTGTGGTAGTCGTGGCCATCATCCTCCCTGAGCATCTCACGATAGGCGGAGAGTTGGCAGCGGTAGGCCAAGCCTGGAGACGGTGGGAATTTGTCAGAGAATTTCACGACCTTGATGTCTCCGACGATGCGACGGTCTTGTTTGTCGATGAAGCCAAGGTCGATGGCACCGGCCACTTTCATGGATGGTGAGGCCAGGAACCTCTCAGAGAAGATCCTCTCTTTCACATTTACATCGAACCACCTCAGGATTGGTGTCGCGTGTTTCTCTACGAGTTCAGTGACCTCTGGTTTAGGAGCACCAAACCACCACTCTGCTACGGCGTGACAATCTGTCCCGAACACAGCGTTGGGGGATTCCCGTTCGTAGACTTCCGCTACGGCGTCCTCCATAGACTTGCCTTCTAGGACGAGTTTGATCGCCTCCTTGATAAGCCAACGCTCCAGGTATTCCTCTCGGATGATCCCGAGGACGGTGGTGACGGACGGGTAGAAACCAAGTTTCAGACACTTCTTGGCACCGTCCTTCTCGGGCAGGTTAGGCCAGAGTTCGAGGGAGTCGTGGCGCTCGCAGGGTTGGGTGGCTGGGTCGTAGAATCTCACTTGATTTTTCCGGTAAACGTTTCGAGGAAGGAGGCGACGGTAGCTCCGGGGCGGGATGCCGATCCGATGAATTTCGAGATGCGGGTTTCGAACTCCCTTGCCTCGTAGGTGAATTCCTTGCCATCCTCCAATACAACTACCCATACATCGGCCAGTCGGTTGGCTTGATATGCCGTGACGAGTGCCCGTGGTGTAGCAACAGGGTTGGGCGCATGGATCATCATCACGGGGTAATCACCCCTCTGGACGGTGGTCTTGTTATTACGTGCCGGGACGTATTTCTCGGTCAGGTAGACGACCTGGATTTCGGGGATGTCCTTTTTCATTTGGATCCTTTCTCCCGATAGTTTAGGCGGATCGCCATACGTCCACCTTTGATAGGTGATTTGAGCTTCTTGGTCTCGACAGTGCCATCCTTTACGGCCTGGTTGAGTAGAGTCCGTGCGGTGGTTTTTGACATGGGGTCATCTAAGAGGAGCTCCTCTAATGTCTTCCACCCTTCGGGGCGTGTGTCGAATTTGACTTGAGCTTTGAGCTTGGTTAGTAGGGTTGGTGATTTAGCCATGCCGCAGTCTCCGATATTTTTATCGAAGGTCAAGAAGTTTTTATAGAAAACTTTTAGAAGTCGGGGCACCCCAGATTTGAACCGCGACGAAATGAATCCAAATCACTCATGCTACCAAGTTACATCAATGCCCGTCTGTATGGTGCCGACGGGTGGACTTGAACCACCAACCATCTCCTTAGAAGTGAGCTGCTCTTCCTTTGAGCTACGTCGGCTTTAAAATTGGTGCCCTGTAAGAGAGTCGAACTCCTGACCTTCTGGTTCGTATCCAGATGCTCTTCCTCTGAGCTAACAAGGCGAAAATTGGCAATGCGGCCGGAAATCGAATCCGGAGTGCTTGGATGAAAACCAAGAGTGTTACCATTACACCACCGCATCATTATGGCAGCGGTTGGGTTTGGTAGACTCATCAGAACTCGAATCTGAAATGCCGGAATCAAAATCCGGAGTGTTACCAATTACACCATGAGTCCATAGTAGGACTCACCGCTGCAACCTAGGTCGGAGCGGTCTCTCTCGCATCGGGAGAAGAGAAGTGAATTTCATGTGGGGACTGATAAACCATCCAATATGGATGGTCAAGGACTATTTTATCGGACATTATGGCACGGCGGGTGAGACTCGAACTCACAACCTGCGGTTTTGGAGACCGCTGCTCTACCAATTGAGCTACCGCCGTGTTGATTATTTTCCGTAAAGGTTCACATCCGGAAGGTGGACGATCTGATGATCCAATCCGCGTTGGTTGTAGACGTTGGCAATGGCAGCTGCTTCACTCATGACATATCCAGAAAGAACGTGCCATGCATCCGGTGCTGTTAGCGACGGTAGAAATCTAACAAGAACCCCACCGAACCATTTGACGGCCTCGTGGTGGAAGTGGCCGATGTGGAACTCGAACCGTTTTGTGGATCCCCAAATATCTCTTGCCTCATGCTGGCAGTAGTTGCCGGCATCCTTGATCTTGAGACCGTGGCCGTGGGCGTAACCGATACCTGTTTCCCCCCATTGGTAATACTTCCGGAAGAGGGGACGATTGTCGACTTCGACACCATCGACATCCGAGAAGACCTCCATGAGTAGTTCGCCGAGATACCACATACGTTCTTCGTCGTGGTTACCTGGCATGACAATCACCTTCACCTTAGGGTATTTCTTGCGGAGCATGCCGATAGACTCCATAAGGAGAACCTTACCACGACGCCAAGTGCGCTGCCAACGCCCGTCCTCGTCCTGCGGTGTCCCTCCGGTGGTGGTGCGGAACTTGTTGTCGACGTTATAGAAGTCATTACCGACTACGAACCAAGCCTCTTCGGCTTTCGGTGCACGGCTAATCAGGTCCGCAAGGGCTTGGCGGTGAACCTCGCAGGCAATATCAACATCGTAATTCCCATGGCCGGTCTCTGGGCTCCAGGCTAGTTTTCCTAGGTGCAAGTCGGGCAGTGCGAACTCAACCATCCTTCCGATACCAGACGCGCACGGCTTGGCACCCTTTGCAACGGCTCCGGACATACCCCGTTTGAAGGCATTTATGTCCTCCTTGAGCATCTCCCTGAACTCCGCACGGGTGAACTCCTTGCGCTTGAGTTTGGCCTTAACCTGGTGGAGATCCTGCAACCCATTCTCGTTGGAGAATACGCCCCACTTGTTGGCCTCCCACCTTTCCACTTCGTAGGTCTCCAGGTCCGCGTTGGATGCTTCTAAGAGTTGCTCCAGAGTTTTGATCTGATCACTTTGGTGGGACTCGACGATCGGCAATCCGTCCGCACCTGGATAGGATCTTATGCCGACACTCTTCACGATTTCGGAACGTTCTCTAAGGGAATTAAGTAATGGCATAATGGTGGGTATTCTACAGTATTTTCAATGGGTTGCAAAGGAAAACCCGGCAGTGGGTATCTGCCGGGTTAGGGGTTGGGTTTAGGGTTTGATGATCTCTGTTGGCTTGTTGATTGAGACGATTGCCTTGGTCGCATCAACATCGGGCTCCCTGGCTTTGATTCCCAAGGCGGGGTTGGGTGGTAACCATCCCTTGTCAACCATGTCTCTGAGTTGCTCAACGGTGGCCTTGGTGCCGTCGGGTAGGGTAGCACCCTCTTCTGGGAGGTGGGCGTAGACCTGTGCCTCTTCACGAGCTTTGCGCTGCATAGCAACGATCTCCTTCTGGGTCTCCTCGGGGAGGGATTTGAATCCGCGGTTGAAGTGGTAGGCTTTGAAGTCACGGGGGATGACACTATGGAAGATCGACTGGAGTGCGATACCTACCTTGAGGCGCTCACCTTTGACCACTACGACGCGGGTAGATCCGAAAAGATCTTTGAGATCCTCGGAGAGTTCTGGATCCGGGGCAGTTCCGGCCGCAGCTGCGGCGAAGTAGAATTGACCGTAAAACTCTTCGAGGTCTTTGACGACCTTGATTTTTTTCTCGGCTGGCATCAGGTCGAACTCATCTAGGATGTCCTGGATGTGTGTTGGGCGGGGCATCGGGATTGGTAGGACAAACACGGGAGCCTTTGGTTCGGGCTCTGGCGCTTTGAACTCAACTACGTTTTCTGGTTCTTGGTCTTGGGCTTGGTCTTGGTCTTGCATATTGGTGGTTTGGTTTGGTTGGTGTGGTTCGGTATATCAACGACCCCACCGGGATCCCCGGCGTTGTGTTTGTGAGAATGGGCCGGATGACATGACCGCATTATTAGCGAGGGCTGCGAACTTGTCAAACCGTTCGTCCATTGCTTTGCGGGCCAGGTAGCAGGCGTATGCATCATCTGATGCGTCATGAATTGGGGGTCTTTGGTAGTCAGGTGCCAGATCTTTCAGGATCGAGTCGAGTGATAGTGAAGTCACCGGGAGTCCACCGATCTTGTTGAGTTGGGTCGCCTGCTCCTGGGTGCAACCGAACCTGGGTAGGGTGCTCGGATCGACGTTGTTCCTGGAGAGGGACACCTTCAGGAAAGACGCGTCAAAGGGTGCATTGTGTGCCACCAACCTTTCGGCGTGTGTCATTTTGACCCACCCCAAGAAAAGTTGGATGGCCTCCAGTTCTGGGAGGGTGGTCTTGCCTGCATGGGATTGGGGCCAACCGTTCACCTTCTGGGCTCCGGGTGTGACCTCCAGGTTGTGAGGTTTCTGGATGTAGACCGAGAACCTGGAGTTGGTGGTCGGGTCGTATCCCCCGATTTGGAGGAGTGCGTGCTTGAGGGGATCGAGTCCTCCTGTTTCTGTGTCAATGGTGATTTCTTTCATAGGAATTGTTCTTCTTTGAGTTTCTCGTAGATGAGCCTGGTGATGATACCGACGGGGTAGGCGATAGCCTCTTCTGGTGATCTTTTCTGGTCTGGCCACTCCAGGTTCGTGCGGTTTGAAAAGGCGTGGGCCGCGTGCACTGCTTCATGTGCAATAAGCTCCACATCTAAGTCATTCTCCACAAAGCAGATGAGTGCAACATAAGTCTTGTCGTAGATCATTTTTGAGGATCCGTCGTCATAACCCTCTTTCCACGAAAGGTCGCTACACAAAGCTCGTGTATCTCGGGTTGCAGATTTTGGTCGACCTAATTGGATCTCGAAGAACTCCTTCATGGATTCTCTGGAGTCGAACACGATGACCCGAACCGCCATTTTTGATTTTCGGTGGATGGGGATGTGATATTCCCCCATGATCTTCTTCCGCCACCGTGGTCGGAGTGCACAAACATTGGGTAGGATCTTTCTGGTTCGTTTAATCATTGGTTCTTCCTGAGTCGGTTGGTTGATCGGTTATTTCGTTTGGCCCGGAAGAGCACCCGGTATTTGGTTGGGTCGAGTGGCTCCCCGTGCTCCCAGCTACCATCGGGTAGGTTGGCAGTCACCTCGACGACTTGGAACTCCATATCGTGGACAAGGTGACAGTCACAGCACCCCATGCGGTAGCCCTTCATCTTTGGGGGAACCCATCGGGACCAACCATCACCCGTGTCTTTTTCTTTTATGAATCGTGCCATGGTTATACTGTTCGTTGTAGTTTGGTTTGGAACCAGCGGGCTGCAACTTTGGATGCGACGGATCCGAAGTCCTTGTTGGAGATACCGGATGCTTCGAGTGCGTCACCCTCTTCGGCGATCACGTCCCTAACAACCCAGCCGATGAACTCCCCGATTTTGGTAGGGGACTCATCCTCGGGGGATTTGACGACGACCGCGTAGCCTTGTTCGAGGCGATCCTCGTGAAGGTAAGTGTCGACGGCTTTTTGAATCGAGTCCATTTTCTCGACATCCACAGTCGGAAGCTTCTTGATCTTGGACTTCGAGTGAGACTCACCTTTGACCTTGAATGCGAACGCGAAGCTGTTGTCACCCTCGGGGCGGAAGACGATTCCCTCGCCGTGTCCGGATACGCCGAACGTCTTGGCAAACGGGCATTCCTTATCGATCTCCTCAACCAGCTTGTTCATGATCTCGATAGCCTTATCCGGGCGGTTCAAGTCCACTTCGACCTCGTAGAGGGGGGAGCGGTTGGTGGTGTAGATTCCAATCTCAGGCTGATCGACCATCCAGCTGGGGTCTACCCATGTCGACTCATCGCCGGATATTGATTTGAGGCCGAAGATGACAAACATCTTGGGGAGTTGGTTCAGGGCTACTCCGGCCTGGATTGACCCGCCGCACCATTCGCCGAAGTAAACCCCGATAGCCTTGAGGTTTGACATCCCACACTCGTCGAGCCTGGCTTGGTCGTAAGGAGTTGGAAGGGTGCTGGCAGTTTTGTGAGCCCATGCAGCGAAGCCGGCGTTGTCTTTCTCCGGAGTGATGACGTTCTCGCGGGACTGGCAGTAGAACGACCCGTCTTGGTTCATGACGATCGCTGCGTTGGTGCCGTGGAGTTTCACCCGGCCGACAAACTTCACGATAGGAAGCTCCTTGGCGTGGTCGTAGATCGGAGTCCCGTCTTCGCGGACTCCGATGAATTGATGCTTGAGTTTGAGGTCTTTCACCACTTGGTGAAATTGACGGATTTTTGGGAATGGGTAATGTTTCATGGTTGTTGTTTGTAAAAGGCTTCGGCTGCTTCTTTGGCACGCTTTGCAGCGGCCTCGTGGTTGATGATCCCCCAGTTGGACTGGGTGACGAGTTTGATGAATATCTTGGCACCCATCTCGCGAATGCGATTCAGGCGGTGTTCTTCTTTGGTTAGATTTTGCATACTGTTAGATTTCTAAAGGGTTGGGGTTATCACGAAGTTTTCTACGTGAGCTCCTGAGATCCCACTTACGCTGGATTTCAGTTAGGTTTTGTTGACGGCGTGATCCGACCCAACCAGCCCTAACCTTGTCACCATTGGCTAAGTATGAAGTCCACCTAGAGCTACGCTTGCTACGCTCAGAATGGACAAGTGTCGGTGTCGTCATCGGTTTCTTCTTTCGGTTTTGGGGTGTAGCCCAGTTTGAGTGTGGTGAGTGCCCCAATCAAGTCCTCAGTAGGGAAATGATCTAGGGTCAATGTTGAGTTGATATTCCACGATGGTTTTGTTAGCAACCCATTTTTGATGAGCCACTTTGTCATCTTCACCGTGTGTATCCGAGGGTCAGGATGTCGGCCTACAATGCTGGTGATACCATCCTTGATCTTCTTACGAAGGAAGTCGGCTTGCTCCGCCTTGACAGCTTTTAGTTGAGCCTGGTTAGCCGCCCATTCCTCTTTTTTGATAATAGGTGGATCCCAGGGTTTCTTTGTTGGTGGTTCAGTTGTCATGGTTTATTTGCAGAATGACCAGCTGGTTACGTCCCACATGAGGAATACTCGCTGACCGTGAGTTGGTTCTAGGTAGAAGGAGCATGCAAACGATTCCGGATCTTTGGTGGTGAATAGATTGAGACCGTGTTGTTCTACCCTTGGTAGGTTCTCTCTTTTGGTGATTCGCTTGGCGAACTTCTCAGCAGCCTCTTGTGGGGATGCTGCTTTGATGTTGCGGTAGCCTTCTTGTTGGATTGAGTATGTTTTCATAGTAGGTAAATGATGAGGCCGATTGCGGCCAGGGTTGTTAGGGTGAGTGTCCAGCTGTTGCCGAACGTGGGGAGGATTCCTCCCGTCCAGCGGACACGCCGACTGGACGAAAGGATGAATGTGGGTGGTAGGATGGGGTGGATCATGCTTCCTCGATATAATTCTTGGTGGCTTCGAGTAACTTTGCTTTCGCATCCTGTATGGCATCGCGACCCATAGCATTTGATTTCTCATGAATCAAGTCACCTAGGGCGGATACAATCTCCATGGCCTTTTCTCCTGCATCACCATAGCGGTTGATCTGGAAGAACAGGGAGTCCCATTGTTCCTTCTGGGGGTCGTATTCCTCCTCGGCTTTGATGATGGCGTCAGCCTCCTCGTCTGAGATACCACTAGCACCCTTAGGGCTGAAGGTGATGGGGCTCAAAAACTCGGGGAGTTCACTTGGAGCGTTCTCGCAGTTCCAGAACCACCATTGGTCTCCGAGCGACTGCGGTGTCGCGTGTGAGTAAGTTATCCCTAGGGATTTCATCACGTTGCATGGGTGCTCGTTTGATTCTGTCGAGAGCATGCAATACCTCAGGTTCTGCTTCGCAGGTTTAGTGTTGTCAAAGTCCTCGAACTTAATGTCACTCTTCCCGAGTTCCGGGTAGGAGACTTCCTTGTCGGCCTTCTCCCATTTCCCTTCCAGGACATTGTCCCAGCCCCTCAGCATGGATTCCCTGAGTGACGCGGACATCCTTTCCATGCAGCACTGCGTGGCGTATTGGTGTTGCTCCAATTGGGTTGCTTCGCCGGCTTCGACCTTGCGTTTCAGCTCAGCCTTTTCGGCGGCTTGCTTGTCCCACCCGGCTTGCCGGATGGCGCGGGCTTCCTCGGTGTCGCGTGCGTCGTTGAGGTTGAGGATCGATTCCTCGTCCTCTTCCAAGGTGACTGCGGGGCTGTCGTATTCATCCCCCCAGGTAAGCCACATGCCGTGCTTGCGGCACACTGCTGCGATCTCTGCGGTGAATGCGTCGACCTCGGGTGATTCGATGTCGGTTCCTGATATGGTATTGTGTCGTTTCATGGTGTTGTTTCTTTTGGAATTTCGGGACTACCGGACCCCCGTTGTCGCTGGTGGTTTACTGCTCGACCTTGGTGAAGTCGAGGTAGTAGGTGTCGCCTGGGTTGAACTTCCCGATCAACTCCGGGTTGGCAACCGTCAACTCAAGGAACCCGCTAGGGCTGAACTTGGCGAACGAGTTGTCCTCGTCGGATCCATCAGCCGGGTAACTACCCGACTTGCAAACGCAACGCAGTTTGAGTTGTTCACAGGTGTCCATGCGAAGCACGGACTCGACTTTCATTTTTGCTCTCATGTTCATTGGTGTTGGTTTGGGGATTTAGCCGATCCCCTGCGGGTTTGGTGATTACTCTACTTCAACCCATTTGGATACCAGCTCGACCTCGACCACGCCATCCGGTGGCGTCCAGTCCAGGCTGTCGTCGACGGACACGACACAATCTCCGTGACCATCTTCCAGCCGGGCGCAAAGTTTGGCCATGTACAGGGAGCCGCCCTCAGATGTGAATTTCGGACGTGGGGTGACACCAAGGATCTCTGATAGGGATTTGCGCTCAGGGCATCCTGGGTAAACAGACTTTAGAAGCTCAGCCGCAGCCTTCCCATCAGGTGTCCTGGTAGCAGGAACCCACACGTCCCCCTTGAGGTGTCTCCAACCTGTTGGCGGGTCACCTCGGAACGTGGCACCCGTCAGGGGTCCGCCATCGTGTCCGTAGAATCCGTCGCACCCTAACAGGCTTTGTACTGAAGTCAGGCGGGCTCCGCACTCATCGTGGTAGGTGTCCAATAGCTTCAATGACTCTTGGATCTGCGACTTGATTTCTTCACTGTCGATTCGGTAGTATTTTTTCATGTTGGTTGGTGTGGGGATTTGTCCGATCCCCTGCGGGTTATTTGGTTATGGTTGCTACGATGAACACTGCCGACAGTGCCGTGATGATCATAGAGATTGAAGTCACAATGGTGCAGATTTCGCTGATTTCTTCCGGTGTCATTTGGTTGCGTAGTAGGGGGTGAATTAGTCGGAGTTCTCCCAGGTGAGGATTGCTGCCTTTTGTTGTCCCAACCTGTCGGTGAAGTAGAACATCACCCAAGCCTCTCCCCACGGGCTGCCCCATGTTGGGTCATCGTCCACCGGGTCTGGTAGGACTATGTCTGTCCCGAAGATTTCTACGAACGACTTCGATGCGAGCATTGCTTTTCGAAGATCTCCATACATCTCAACTGTCCAGAATCTGTCGAAGTCGTATTGGTAGTGACCTGGATCTACGAAGTCAGGTAACATCACCAGTTGTCCAGACGCCTCGGGGTGGTTGCAGCTTACCCCGTGCGTTTGATTGGTATATCTGTAGCGCGATTCTGTATCAATTATGATCGCTGCACCACCACCGTGGCATGTGTAAATCTCCAGGGGGGAGAAGTTGTCATTCTTGCTGTCGACCTGTATTGTGAAGTCTGGTTTCATTTGGTTGCGTAGTAAAGGATTGTTAGAATGAGGGCGAGTAAAGTGACAATGAATGCCCAGGGTGGATTCCATTGAGGTTTGTCGGTGTCAGCCGGGAGTTTGGAACGACCGACATCGTAGAGGACTCGCTCATCCGGAATGGTGACCCGTGCGACAGTCGGTGCTGGCACCCAGGGAGACGGGCTGGTCTCGCATTTACAGCGTCCGTTGACTACGTTGGCTCCGCAGCGTTTGCAGATCCATTTTTTGGGATTGGTTTCAAGTTCGGATACAGAGATCTTGTGGGTGGGTTTATGTGATACCTTACTGGGTTTGATGACGACGTCTAAGGGGACTCCAGACTCGACTGCATTTTTCAGCTCATCTAGTGTGGTTATCTTACGTGGCCCACAGGATTTGCAGGATCTTCTCATTGGTTCGTTTGGTTTCATATTTTCAGGATGAGTTGGGATGATGTTATTAGCACCAGTTGACTTGAAGAAATCAATGAGGAGAGCCTCCTTGATGGCCTCGGGGTTGATTGGGTCT
>Ga0315909_10003803_pt1 | contig 18167 bp, 25 predicted proteins | sample LakEriMetagenome_11_FD_203527 | JGI IMG/M metagenome (GOLD analysis project Ga0315909, IMG submission 203527) | Freshwater fungal communities from buoy surface, Lake Erie, Ohio, United States - Buoy 2 MA125 | ecosystem: Environmental > Aquatic > Freshwater > Lake | place: USA: Lake Erie, Ohio... | reverse complement strand
CAACCACATACGCATAAGCGGGGTTGGTCGAGGTGCTGATAGAGGCAGGCAAATACTGACCTTCAACGGTTTGACCGCTGGAGTTCACATATGAACCGCCAACACAAACGCCGACAATTGCACCAGAGTTGGTGGTAGTTGAGAGAATCAGATAGCCGGTGCTGTCGATTTGAACCGTATCTCCAAAGAAGATAGCAGTGCCAAAAGAAGCGGCAACGGGAATCTGTCGGAAAGCACCAGCGTAAGGCTTGCCGTCAATTGAATTGACAGGCTTTAGACCATACGGGGCCGAGACAGTGGGGTAAGCCATGTTGGACTCCAAAAAAGGTTAAATACTCTTACCAATCGTGACCTTAGAGCTACGTTCTTTGAACATAGGCATCCGGGGGTCACTTTCACGCATGTAGTTGTTGTCCACGGATTGCATCTGAGTATCGGCCACTTGCTGGTAATACTCGTCACGCTGAACCGTAAACTCAACCGGGGTTTTGCAAAGCAACAATCCACCAACCTCAATACCGTCAGGAAAACGCCCGTTAGGGTTGCTGACCAAGCGGAGTTTTGGCTGGGAAACGGCCTTTACAGGTTCCCATCCCTCACGGAGTTTTGAAGAAATATTCGTGGGATCAGGGTTGTTTAAGGTGCTCAGACGGATCCAGCGGAAAGCATAGCCATCTTCTGGTTCGGGATCGGGCAACAGAGTAGGCGGCATCCAACGCTTGGGACGCATATCTGCTTCACGACTTTCAAGGGCACGCTTTTCACGTTTCTGCTCATCCATTTGTACTTCTCCTAATTTCCAGAACCTTACGAGCATAGAGTTCCAAAGGAATTCCAAGCCGTTTGGCGATGTTGACCTCAGAGGCCGTCAGTGTGATCTTTTTAGGAGCAGTACTGCGACTTGCTGAAGCAACTACATTTGACTTTGGGCGGCGATTCGCATCACCGGGTTCCGCAGACTCAAACTTATCTGGGAACACTTGGCGCAACCTACCGTTTAAACGCTGGTAGTATTCGTCACTCTTTGGGTCTACACCGTCCTCGTTGATAAGCTTGTTATGCACTGCCAGTGCAAAGCCCGTCATCTCAGTATCTGGCCCAAACCAAGGGTTGGCACGCTGCCAATCTTCGGCCTTGTGGTCAGGCGGTGGAGCACTTGGACTCGTTTGTACAACATTTTCCTGGGCCTGTAAAGGCTTCGGCTTAAAATTGTTTACACGATCTGCCTTGATTTTGGCATTTGTCAGGGCCTCTTGGGCTTCGACCAGGGCATCTGAGTCTCCGTCCTCATAGGCTTTCTTGTATTTGGCCTTTGCCTGATCAATTTCCTGGGCAATTGTTCGCTTTACTTGGTCAAGCATGAGGTTCTGATTGGAGTCAACCGTGCCTTTAAGGCGTTGGTTTTCTTCATAAACCTGCTGTGCAATGCGAATGGCTTCCTCTTTTTCACGCAGTGCGGTTTCTTTTGCCCTGCGCTCATCGTGGTAAGCCTTGTGAAATTCACGGGTTTTGGTTCGATCCCGCTTGGAATACGTTGCCAATTCCTCGTCTGTAGGTTCTTCGGGCGGGGTTTTCATTGGCTCCCGGCCACGATCTTCCTCTGGGGTATCGTCAATTACCTCAATTTCCGGTTCATCGGACTCAGGCTCAACGATCTTGCCCCCAGCTTTGGATTGTTTTTCTTCCACCTCATGTGGAAACTCAAACTCAGTTTTTTCAATTTCAGCCATGTTTTCCCCTACGCACGGGTTATTCCACGGGGATCTTGGACAACACCTTCGACAGAGTCATCGTTGATCAACCGGAATTCTTTGCCATGAATCTTGATCCGTGTCCCGGTGTTGGGACGGACAAGAACGAAATCTCCCACCTTGCACGAAGGCCCAGACGGGAAACGCTTGGTGTCCTTAAAAGCATCAGGCCCCATCTTCACCACGAAGAGTACTGGCGACAGTATTTCCTCGAAATGCATGGTTTGCCCAGCCTTTATCAGACCGCTTTCATACTCTTCTTCAATGTCCGGTAGGACACATAGAAGGTAGAACGTAGCTGGATCAGGCACTTGTTTTGCCTTCTCCTCTGCCGTGGTATTCAAAATACCCGACAGATCTATAGCCGCAACATCAAATTCACTCATCGTCAAAGTTCTCCATTTTTTTCGCAAGGTCGGAGATTAAAGATTGTGCAAACACCAGACCCCGAATGTTGCCGCACATTTCCCGGTAGGCGGCGTAGTCTTGCGCTGCGCCACCACCCAGACTCTCAAGCAAGTTCGCTTCCCGCTCTTTAAGTTCTTTGATGAGGTAATTGATTGCCTGATCTAGCATCATTAATTCCGTTTAAATATGTCCACTTGAACTTTCTGGTTGGCCTGCTTCTCCTGCGAGGCAATCCGGGCCATGTCCATTTCCTTCTGGTTCGCAATTCGCTGCGACTCAATGTTTAAACGGGCCTGGGCCAACTGGGCATCAGACTGATACTTCTGGGCTTTCGCCTGGGCATCCATCTGCTTGATTTGCAGTTCCTGCTGTTGCATCTGAACCATAGGATCCTGTGCCTGTTGCTGGGCCTGGGCCTGTTGGGCCTGGGCCTGATTTGCCTGGAGAAGTTGCTTCGCACCCTCGGCCACCAAACGGGACACTTGAACTTCGATGTCCTCTGGCAGTTTCTGGTCGGGAGGAGGTAAGGGCACGCCGATCTGCTCTTCAATCTTCCTGCGGTACTGGAACGCCAAATGTTCTGCAATGTGGGACATTGCCGCCGCCTGGATCTTTTGGGCCATCGGGTTTTGTCCGATAGTCTGGGCGATCATTGGATCTTGCATAAAGGACGTATGGGCGGCGATGTGTGCATCGTGGTCTTGGTAGATGAATGCCTGGGTTGGCTTCCCATTGAGGAAGGCCATGTTCTCACTGACAGGATCCCGTGGTGTTTGGTCATCGTCCACTGGAACCAGCTTTTCTGCGTTCTGAATCCCCAAAACCTCAATCATCTGGCGGTGCAGATTGGGCAGGTTGTAGATCTGCGGGGCTTGAGAAGCCAACTGAATCACCGCTTGATACTGCATGATCCGCTGGGCCATCGTGCTGGAGTTTGGATCAGAGACGGGAATTACCTCAACGATGTCGTAGTCAGACTGCTTTGCCTTGGGGTTCCCGCCATGGGGCATGTACTCATACTCACTGGGCGCATAGTCCCGAATGATCCCCTTGAGCAGTTTGAATTCCTGCTTCATGGAGTAATGGACACGGGCCTGTACGGCTCCCATGGTCTTCAGGGTTCTTTCCAGAATTGCCAGGGTTGTCCCCACGGGGGCCTGGGAACTCATGTCACTGATCTTCATGTCAGAGATGGAACCCAATCTGCGTCCTTCTTCTGTGATCTGGTTAAGCAGGGTCAGGAGGGTTGCGCTTGGCTCCTTATAAGGGAGGGCCATGACGTTGTCTTTAATCGCCCCGCTGGGAACGTCTACGTCCCGGAATTCACCTGGAGCGATTGGCGTATCGTCTCCTTTGATCCGCATGCCACGGGACTTCAATCCACCGGGCAGATTGGACAGAGTCCCCGCATCCACCAACTGGCGAATCAGGGAAGTACCTGCACGGGCATAACCACCGATCACATGGATCAGGCCCATTCCGTAGAAGCCAAACCCTGGGATATAACAGTAATCCACAAAATGCTGGCGCTTGGCTTTGTGGTCATCATCTTCCAGCCAGTTGCGGTAGATTGCCAGGACATCCCCGGTTCCCCGGTCTATGGTCACCACATAGGGCAGGGCGATGCCGGTAGGCTCCCCGTCTTTGTCCGCATCCTCAAACCCTTCAATGTCCAGGTCGGTGTGGATCTCAAGGATCTGGTAGCGGTTGTCATCGGAAGCCTTATAGCCTTGCTGTTCGGCTTTCTTCTTCTCAATGTCCGTCATTATGTTGACGGGATCGCCCAGGTCTATATCCCGGTAAAACCCGCTGACCTGGAGCTTCTTGATCTCATTCTTGGTCTTACGCATCACATGCGTAACCCGTTCTGCGTTGTTTAAATTCGATGCCCCGTAAGGCACGATAACGTCCTCTGCCGGGATATACAGGGCTACCTGCCGTCCCATGGCCGGGTCGTAGTAGACCTTTTTAAACGCAGAACCTGAAAGTCCCAGGGAGTAGAGCATCCGCTCATGTTCCGGGCGGTACTCAGGCATTTCTTCCGTCAGCTTGAAGTTCATGTCATCCCGGACACGTTGGGCTGCGTCTTCCTTCATCTTGTCAATTGCCCCGATGATCTCGGTCTTGACCGGGCCTTGGGCCGGGAAGGTTTCCATGATGGACTCAGCCTGAAACTTGATAGCCGCTTCTGTCAGGATGGTTGAGAAAACCCCACATGCCCCGTTCCAAGGCTGGGTTCTTTCTTCATAGTTCATGCCCAGAACTTCCAGGCCCTTGACAAAGGTTTCTGCCCAATCCTTGCGTGAGGATATGTCAGCGTCCACTAACTCCATGAGGTCAGATGAGATGGTGGCAAGCTCACCCTCGTCCAGTATTTCTGCGAGGTTTGAATCAAAGTCCCCGCCGTAATCATTCTCTGGCTCTAGGGTGATCTCAACGTCCCCGGTGTCAATCGTTACAGACTCCGGGTCTTCAATCTCAATACTCACGCCACGATCCAACCCCATGGGGGCTTGATAGACAGCTTTGTCAAAGTTGGTTGCCATAATGATCCTTAGTAATACTCCGCTTTCCTGCGATAAATGGGTTCATCTGGCTCATCGGATTCGATGGAAATAAACCCGCCTTGGCGAAACCGCATCAAAGCTTGGCTACTTGAGTCCACAAGGTCATCGTTGTCGCCGTTGGGGAATGAAGCCATTTCTTCCACGACTTCCTCTGCCCATCGGTGATCTGGACACCAAACCATCCCGGACGCAAACAGGTCAGCAATAGCGTTTACACGGGCGATCTTATCGTTTCCTTTGCCCGGTGTATATTCCGAAACCGGAATTCCTGTCCTACGCATCTCATAGATCAAAGGAGCGCCTGCCGCTCTCTTCTCCACGATCAATGTGTCCGGGTTCCATTCCTGATACATCTCATACGCCTTCCTCTTCAACTCTGGGAACTCAAGGCGTTGTTTAAACGCATCCAAGAGGATGATGTTCGGACGTAGGTTCCCTTTCCCATCGGAATGATCAAAGATTCCCCAGGTGGTACAGGCTGAATAGTCGGCCCTGTTGTTGGTTTCAAAGGCCGTATCCCAGGATTGGATGATGTAATCGCAAGGGGGAGGGTCTTCTTTCTCCCAAAGCCGCCACATATCCCGTTTTATGATGGCCCCTTCCTCTGAGGTGGGGTTTTGTTGGTACTGAGCCTCCCATTTGGACACCGGGAGTTCAGCTTTTAGGGCCTCAAGCTCCTCTTTCTTCCAAAATGCAGGCCATAACGGGGTTCCAGAAGGCAAAATAGCCGGGAAATCAATCACTTCCCACTCATTTACCCCATCTTTTTCCGAATTCTTGAGGATTTGACCCGTCAAATCCCTCTTTGACCACCTTGTCATCACGATGATGATGGCCCCACCCGGCTGTAAACGCTGACGAGGGCCAGATGTGTACCACTCATACACATTGTCAAACACCGCAGGGTTGCCCTGCTTGGCCTCCTGCTCAGAATGCGGGTCATCAATGATCAATATATCTGCGCCTTTTCCGGTAACGGCTCCCCCGACACCAATAGCGAAGTAGTCCCCGCCTTTGTCCGTGTTCCACCGTCCAGCGGCCTTTGAATCTGAAGACAACTGCGTATTGAATATCTTCCTGTAATCCTCCGACTGCACCAAATTCCTGACTTTACGTCCAAACCCCACGGCCAACTCGGCAGTGTGGGCGGTCTGGATGATCTTTTTCTCCGGGTGCTTGCCCAAGAACCAAGCTGGAAGCAGGTAGGAGGCAAACTCAGACTTGGTATGCCTGGGAGGCATATTAATGATCAGACGTTTCAAATCCCCATTGACAACACGCTCAAAGGCATTTGCCATGATCTGGTGATGTTTGCCCGATATGAATATCGGCCACATCTGCTGGACAAAAAACAGGTAGGACTCCCTGCACCGTTCAACCCTGTCCATCTCCAGTAGAGCAAAGATCTTCTTACGCTCCGCATCAGGAACCCTGTCCACCATCTGGATGTAGCCGTCCACTTCCTTACGGGTTAGGAGGCTCATAGGGACAACATCTTCTCAACAGATTTATCCACCAACCGGACACCGTAGAACTTCCTGGGCTTGACAGTGATGAAACCATCGGACTTCAGCCTGTGGACAATCCTGTGGATATTGGAACGGGACTTCAACCCAAGCCCACGGGCTATCACGTCATAACTCGGAGGGATGCCGTGTAAACGCACATAGGCCCGGATAAAGTCCAGGACAAGTTTTCTGCGTTCGGTTACAAGTTCCATGGCCGAAGTTTAAACGAGAACAAGTGTTCGTGCAAGCACTCACTAACATATATACCCCCCTGTTTTAAAACGGGCACTTCAGTTAGGGTTTTCATGGATGAAGGGGGTGGGGTGGGAATGCGAACAAATGTTGGGGGTAGGGGATGGTATGAGTGCATTCCAGTGTAGAGCGTAGGCGGGTGGTCGCTGGCCTACAGGGGGGCCTGGAGTACCGTACCCTCGCCGTCCTGCCCATCGTCAACCGCCACCGGCACACGCAACCGCTTGATGACCGTGTCCTGGGCGCTGACACCAGTGCTACGTTCCAGCAGTCTTATGTGCGCTTGCAACTCCCGCTTCAACTGATCTGCGCTCACAGGTGCGTCACCCTCACTGACCATTGGTGTAAACAGTCCGCATGCTTTACCCATCAATTCCAAGGCTCTGAGTCGTGTCCCGTCTTGTCCGGTCTTACTAAGTGCCAACAACTGCTTCAACACATACCTTTTGCTTGCCGCCGCATCCTCTGCCAGATGCTCAATGGTTTCACCCCATGCCTCTTCCAGTACCTTTGCGATCCTTGGATCCCTCACCAACTTGTTTGCATTGGCTGAAACGGTGGCATCTCCAGCGTTGGTGTTGTATGCCGCCCTGTAAGCCGCTTTGAGTGTTTTTCCCTCTATGACCCCTTGGGCAAACGTCCGTTGCATCACCGTGAGCGGTTGGTGTTTCTTCCATTCACTTCCTACAGGTTTCCCGTCCTTCCTTGTCCTTGGCTTATCTGCGACATGCGCCATCCGTTCCGCTTCGCTTTCAAAGTCCCCCGGTTCATCCTGATCAACCTGATCATCATCCTGCATCGCCTCATCCAGCGCCGCCCTGTACTGATCCGCACTCAACTTGCCTATGTTAGCCATTGCTCACATCCTTGTATCTGTGGTTATTCCCATACTGGACAAACACCCAGCATTGTTCGCATCTTATCCACAGGTTGTTCATTTGTCCACAATTTCATCAACAACCTTACCCACAAGCCTATCCACATACCTCAGAGGTACACACATTAGCCTTGGCCTGTAGTGCATATGAATTCAAAACGCAGGAAAGTTCTAAGGGATAACCCTGTAATTACTGTATAAACCGACATGCCTCTAGAACGCATCAAAACACCCCTTGCTTGCGTTATTCCAAATCAGGCTACCCACCCCTTACCTTGGCCCTTTGAGGGCCTTGTAGGCCGTTTAAATCGTTTTCTAGTACTTTCTTATATGTACTCATTTTCAACGTCCAGTTAATACTTCCCGTTGTAATCCTAATGAGTTCAAACACCAGGGATTGGTGCATCTATATAGAGTGCATCCAACCGCCAACCACTGTTGTTTTATACATGAGGGTTTGTCCTAGTAACTTCATGTCAACGTTGATATCACCCGCCACGTTGTACTGCTATCATCAACCTGTGTTTAAACCACTGAAAGGCAAACCATGAAACAAACCCCTGCAATCAAATACAGCATTCGCTTGCTGACCAAAGCCTTCAAGGCTGAGTTGGCAACCGCCCAAAAGGCATTCGCCAAAAACCCCAACAGCATCAATTGGCAAAACACCCACATTGCCATGTTCAATTACCAGCAATGGATGTTTGCGGTGACCTCGCCCTGCTACAGCACCAGCATTGAAGAGTTGATCATGCGGTTGCAGTCCAGTGGCAGGGACGCATGGGGCGGCATGGTTTGCCACTTTGTGGACGTTGATCGCCGTCTCATTGATCACCGACTCGCCGCCTGACGTTTACACCGTCATGCCCCCGCCTGGGGGCATTGCAGTGGCAATGTTGCCCGTACCCTGAAAGTAAAAATGCATCAATTCAAAATCACCGTCACGTTTTTAGACCCGTCAACCCTTGACCTGGGTTCCCGTGTTTACACCCAGATGGCCCCCGACTACGGCACGGCCATCGCATACATCAAGGCGGGTTTGAGCCTGGATGGACTCCACTTCATCGATGCCAAGTAAGGAAATCACCATGCCAACCATCACCATGCGCCGCAAAGACGGTTCCATCATTGGCGAGGCCAAGTCCCACATTGTTGTGGTCACCGCCGGGGCAGTCACCCACTGCCTGCACCTGCACAAGTCCCCCCAGGATCATTGGGTTGTGTCCGATCCCCGCACCGGGGGCATTGTGCTCACCGTGCGTGGCATGTACAAAGGTTGCCCCGTGTCCACCAAGGGGTTCAGCCTGAAAGAGGTTCGGGCCATGGCCTTTGCCCAGGTTGAGGGCCTCATTGAGTCCATTGGATCGGATCAATTCAATGCCGTGCTGGAGGGCGCAGGGAAAACCCTTAGTGCCACCGTGTAAACCGTGCTATCATCTCAAACGTTTAGACAATATCGCAACAACTTCAAAGGAATCAATCATGTACAACATCTGTATGTCAATCGTGTCCGTGCTGTTAATTTATGTGGGGTTGCAGAACCTCACCGGGGGTTATCTGTGGATGGCCCTGGTTGTGGCCGGGGGTTTTTACCTGGGCCACGTTGTGACCATGGCCCTCAACGAAACCAGCGAGTGACCAGCGCCATGCCCCACGGGGCATTGCAGTGTTCATTTCATCAACAACCAGGAGTAACAATATGTATCAAACCCGTGAAGAGTGGCTGACCCAGGCGATTGACCTGTTGCGGCCCCATTTTGTGGCGGCGGGTGCGCCCCTCCCTGCATCGATCAGAGTGGCCTGTGCTGATACCCCCAATTTCAGCCGCCATGGCCTGGAAGTGGTTACCCTCAGTGACTCTCAGTCATCTGACCGGGCGGTTGAAATCACGGTATCGTGGACACTGGATGACCCCGCTGTTGTCCTGGCCCGACTGATCCACGGCCTGTGTGCCGCTACCGCCGGGGGATCCAAGCATGGCCCCGCATTCGTTCGGATCGCATCTGACCTTGGCTTGATCGCAGATGGCAAGACCGCCAACCCCTGGACACGCACCAAGGCGGGGCCAAGCTTTCGGCCCAATGACTTGTTGGTTGAGTTGGGTTTGTACCCCCATGCCAAAGTCAATCCATTCCTGAAGCCCAAGCAGGGCACTCGCATGCTGTTGGCGAAATGCCCCAAATGCAACTATGCCGTGCGCCTCACCCAAAAATGGGTCTATACCGCTGACGGTTCGGTGAACCTCCCGATTTGCCCCAATGACCGTTCTTCCTTCCAACTCGCATAAGGTGACCCCCATGAACAACGCTCAATTCATTCAGTCCCTGCCCCTGTCAACCCGCATCCGGGCTTACAACACACTGAACAACAAACCCGTTGTCGGCGCAACCGCAAATGATGTTTTTGGTTGGTTGCTCAGTGGCTTGGATGCCCACGCCTTCACTCGCACCGACATGGAAAGCGCAGGGGCCAAGGTTGCCGCCCCCGCCCAGGTCAGCGATGCAGTCCAGGCGGTTGCGTCCCGTGCTGAACAGTCGGCCCTTGATGCCCTGGCCCGTGCTGACAAGGCCATCAGTGAGTCAAAGAACGCCGCCCAGGGGGCCGCATCCCTGGCTTTTGAGGTTCAGCAATTACGCAAGGCATCCCAGGCATTGGGCGAGAAAATCAACGGCGTGGATCCCCAGGCGGTGCATGCCCAGGTTGGCCGTCTTATCGCTGATGCCTTTGCCCCCTTTGAGGCCGCCGTGCGGGGTGCTGGTGCTGAGTCAGTGGTTGCCGCCCTGGCCCCCCTGTCTAGCGTCCGGCAATCTGCGTTGGATGTTTTTGGCATTGAGGTGAACGACACAAAGGGCCGTCCCCTGATGTTTGATGTTTACACGCACCCAGATGCCCCGGCCATCGATCCCATGTTCATCTGGACTGCTGACATCATCAAGTCGTTGGCCTTCTTCCAGGACACGGTTTCCAATGGTTGGTTCGGCGGTGAAAAGGGCACGGGCAAATCAACCGTGGCCGCTCAGTTTGCCGCCCGGACAGGCCGTGCCTTCAAACGCATCAACTTTCATAAATACACCACTGCTGATGACTATGCGGGCGCAGAGGGCCTGACCAACGGCGAAACGGTGTTTAAACCAAAGGATTTTCTGATGGCCTTCACCGCCCCGTCCAGCGTGATCCTGTTGGACGAAGTGACCAATGCCGATCCCGGTGAGTTGGCCGTGCTGAACGGGTTCCTGGAGCCGAACAGTGCCGTGTCCTACGGGGGCCTGACGCACCGCCGTGCCCCTGGGGTGCTGGTGTTCGCCGCTGACAATACCCTTGGCAATGGGGATGACACGGGCCGTCATGCCGGGACACGCCCCATGAACAGCGCCCTGCTGGATCGTTTTTCCCTGATCATCCCCTTCACGTTCCTGCCCTTGGCCCAGGAAGTCCAGGCAGTGGTCAACCATACGGGTTGCAACCCCGACTTGGCCGAACATGTCTTGAAGGCCATCCAGGCCGCCCGTGCCAAGGTTGAAACCGCCGACATTGTGGACGCACCAAGCATCAGGTCAGTGGTTGCTTACATCCGGGCATTGAAGTACTTAAGTCCCGGCGAGGCGTGGGCACAATCAATTGCCGCCCGTCAACCCGCTGAGTCAGCCCATGCCCTGGAGGCCATTCGCCTGACGTACATTGATGAGAAATTTATTGCCAACAACTTGTAAACCAAATCGATATTGGTTGCGTTACACTAACACTATTACCAGGAACATCAAAATGAAAACATTAAGAGGTTATGAGTTTCGCCAGGGCATTGATGCCTTTGTGCCCAAGGTCTGCTCTGCCCTGGGGTTGGCCCCCGTGACCCTGCGCTGGACTGAAATCAGCACCGCATGCATCAACTCATATGGGCAGATGGAATTGTCCATTGTGAAAGATGATGCAGTCATCAGCGGGGCCGTGTTTGAGCGTTATTGTGGGAAGGTTCTGCATGAGTTGTTGCACCGTGCCTTCACCGACTTTGACGTGGTGACCCACCGCCCCGCCCGTCAATACATCATGCAATTGCACAACGGGATTGAAGATGGCCGCATCGAACGGGAGTGCATTCGTTTAAACATGACAGGCAATTGCCTTTCCCTGCTGACCCGCCTGATCGATGGGTTTGTTGCGGAGGCCATGACCAAGGTCACCGATTGGTCAAACCCTGCCCAATACCCGTTCATTCTGGCCGTTATGTGCCGCCCCCACGCCAAGCAAGTGATCCCCCTGCCCCTGCCCCTGCACTCCATCTTCACTGAGGCGGTGAGCCGCATGGACGCATGCCGCCCCGGCTTACCTGGGACACAGGACACAATGGATATTGCTGAGTGGGTGTTCGACCAATTGAAGGCCCTGCCCCAGGAACCGCCCAAGCAAACCCCCAAGCAACCCCCGCAAGGTGACGGCGGTGACGGCCAAGGTGAAGACGGCCAAGGTGACGGCCAGGGCGAAGGCCAGGGCCAAGAGGGCGAGGGCCAAGAGGGCGAGGGCGAAGACGGTGAAGGCCAGGGCCAGGGTCAAGGCGCAGATGGTGAAGGCCAGGAAGGCCCCCAAAAAGAGGGCGACAAGGGTCAGGGTGCATCAGGCCCCGCAAGCGCCCCAGAGGCCCCTAAAGAGGCGTTCAGCCCCGTCAACAAAAAGGGTGAAATGGTCAAGGCCGTGGAGACTGAACCAAGCGCAGAAATCCCTGAGGGTGCAACGGGTCGTGGAACATACGACAAGGGCGCAAAACTTTCCCGCCCAGGCGCTCACGTTGGTGCGGCAAATTGGGATATACAGGTGACTGTTCCTGCCAAGATGCGCTACGACCTCAAACGCATGTTTGACAAGTCGGGCATGGAAGAGTTTCAACCTGGGCGCAAGACCGGGGCCTTGAACGTCCGGGCCTTGCCGTCCCTGGCCCGTGGCAATGACCGCCTGTTTAAACGCCGCATGGAAGTGGAAGGGATTGATTCTGCGGTTGTGATCGTCCTGGATGTTTCCGGGTCAATGGAGGAGGATTCCAGTGGGTATCGGATCAAGTCAGCGGTCAAAGCTTGCGCCGCCCTGTTGGAGTCCCTCAATGCCGCCGGGGTTGCCACTTGCGTCCTGACCTTTGCATCGACTACCAGCGTTCTGAAACCCTGGGCCATGCCCGTGAAGAAGGCCCTGGGCGAAATCAAAGGGGTGCGGTGCGGTAGCACAACCAACGATTACTTTGCCGTCAAGTATGCCCATGATTTGCTGTTGGCCCGGAGCGAACAGCGCAAGGTGTGCTTTGTGATCACTGATGGCGGCGGTGCTTACTACACCTCCCTCCAAGTGGAGTCGGGTCAGAACCTGGGCATCACGACCGTGGGCGTGGGGATCGGCGTGGACATATCCGATACCTACCCCCAGGCAGTGTGCATCGATGACGTGACCAAGTTGGGTGAGGTTGCATTCAATCAAATCAAATTAGCCGCATAAGGGGGAACCATGAAAGGCTTTTTCAAACGTGCATACATGGTGGGGCCGGGGGGCATGACCTGCCCCTGTTGCGCCCCTCAATCGGGCAACAAGTATGCCGCCCGTGCCCGTCAACTGATGGACAAGCAAAGCAAGCGCCGCCTGGAGCGCATCATCAATCGTTTAAACAAGGAGCAAGCATGAAAACCTATCGACTATCCATTGACCTGACCAACCCCGTGTATGACAAGCGTTGCGGGACGGGTCTGAAAAGCTTTCCCAAAATCAAGGCCGGGACGCTGTTTGAGGGTGAACCAACCCATATTAACTCCGCAAATGGGGGGATCACCCCCGCCTATGTGCGGTGCAAGGATTGGTACGCACAAGGCGAGGTAGCCGCCTTGGTGATCGGCAATTCATTTGAATCAGCGCCCGAAACTTGGCGTGAGATTGCAATTTGCGATGGCGATTGGAGCCATTTTGCAGATGAGGTGCTTGATCAATTATTGGCAGATGAATTGGTGACCGTTGATCAGGTTAAAAATACTTTAAGCAAATGCCTAAACAAGGAACCAGTATGAAAATTTTTAACTTTTCAGCAAACGCCATTGACTATGGCAATTGGTACGCCATGACCCAGGAACAGGCGCAGGAAAAATTTGCGGATGATTCGGGGTATAAATCCTGGGCCGCCATGGTGGAACAGGCAGAGGAATTTGGGGGCAACAACGTGGAGGTGAAGGAGGTTGCAGACCTCCAGTTCATTCTGGAGTCTGCCCTCATGGCGCTGACCAAAGGGGATAAGGACACGGCCATGTGCTGTATAGACAAAGCTTTGGAAATGGTGAAGCAAGATGAATGAGTTTAAACAACTGCTTGAGAGAATGGATTGGACTTACCAATTCTCTGACCACTACGGCACGTTTGAGAAGGGACGTGCGGACATGCATACCCTGCAACAACTTGCCCGTGAACTGGGGCCAGAGGCCAGGGCCATGTTAGAAAAGGCATTGGCGCATCATCATGTCTGACCTCACCCCCCAGGAAATAAAAGCCTTCACGGAGGCCCAGAATCGCATGCTGGACGAGTTAAGTCACATGATCCTGGGCTACCCCTACGACCCGGAAATGAAAGCCTCTATCGTCCTACATATCGCCGCCATCATGGCGACCTCGCATGGCATGTCCCATGAGGATTGGATGTTCAAGGCAGAATACTTTTATACCGGTTGCCGTTTAAACAGACCTACCCGTGACGAGGTGCATTGATGCGTGACTACCTTACCGACCGGGACGTTCAGAGGATTAGAACCAACTGCGCCAGGGTGTTTTTTATTATTGTGATTATCCTGTTATGCCTGTAAAGGCCATCTCCAACCCCGCCCTGGTTGGTAAGGGCCTTGCCCTTGTCCCCGACCCGTCCCACGTTAAATCAGGTGAGCGTTACATTGTCCTGACCAATCGTTGGGAGGTCTACCAGATGGGGGTCAACCGCTACCCCCGCCTGTGCGGGAAATTCCCAAACATCCACGCTGCCGTGTTCAAATGTTTTAACAAATGATGGCAGACAGCCTGCTGCGGTTTGAATTTAAACACTTAGCTCACCGGTAGCTCATGGCCTGCTGCCACGCTGTGTTTAAACAGTTGTTTTGTAGGTTGTGTAGCGTTAAAGCTGTTTGGCGCTCCGCTACGTTTAAACATTAGAAGGCGTCCAGGGTTTCGGTGTACGTCCCGGCGGTTGGGTTGAACTGTAGGACTGTCTCGCCCTGTGCGCCGACCCAGCGGTGACGGCACTTCCATACTGCGATTTGAACGTCCTTGTCCTGTCCCCGATGCACCGTGACCCCTACGTCAGTCTTGGCCCACCACGCCATCGACCCGCTGATGGACATGCCGTCTGGCCTTGGTTGTTCGACCCCCGACCTTGTGATCTTAGATGGGTGAGCAACGAACCATGTGTGGCAATCATTGGCCTTGCAGAATTTTTGAACCCTGGTGAGCATGTCACTGATGGCCTGGGTTTCTGATGCGTCCTTGTTTAAATCAATGTAGTTGTATGGGTCAATGACCAGCCCCCGTGCCCCCATTCTTTTCACTGCGACCCTCGACCTTTCCAGGATTGAATCCATCGTGCTTGGCTCTTCGCCATTGGTATCGATAAACAGGAAATGATCTTTTACCCATTTAAACGCTTGCGCCTTTTCGTCTTCGCTCATTCGGTTTTTGCCCTCAAAGAACCGCTTGTTCATGTAGATTTCCATGAGCCTTGAGATGTGTATCTCAGGGGCATTCTCAAATGAACACACTGCAAACTTCCAATCCTCTGCTTTTGCCAGATTGACCATGACCTGATCAACAAAGTTGGACTTGCCCGAACTTGGATAACCCGTCACGACCGTCATCTGACCGGGCACGACCGTGTAAATGCTGTCCACTGATGAGTACCCGGTGCTGAAGCCTCGACCCACGCCCTTCGCAAACATGTCGTTTAAACGATCCTCATACACGCTCGGATCCGACAGCCCTGCGATGGGGTAGGGGGTGGCCCCGTCAATAATTTCTTTCAGTACTTGTGACGGGTCATCGACCATGAAGTCCTCTGAGGCGTTCAGGAAGACTTCGTTTAAATCCTTGCCGGTGAACTTCGCCAACCTGCATTTGTCTTTGCCGATACGCCTTGCCAACTCCTCGGCCAGGGCCTGTCCTGGGATGTCTTGGTCAGTGGCAATCACAACATATGGGGCCGCCTCAATGATCTCTCTGGCATTCCACACAAAGGCAAACTTCTTGTCCTCAGACGCAGAAACCTTACCATCTGCGACCTTGATGGGTGCGCCACCCGGCACGCTGACCACGTTGTTTAAACCAATCTCCATGAGGGTCAAGCAATCGATCTCACCCTCCACGATGATGATTGGCTCACCCTTCTTGACCTCGTCCAACCCAAAGAAATCATGCGCCCCACCTGCGTCTTGTGTGAAGTCCTTCTCAGGGAAGGATCGGTATTTGGCTGATACCAGTGCCCCGTCCCGGTAGTACGGGAAGCCAATTGCATCTGCGGTTTTGGATAGCCGGGAGAAATATTTGTCTGCGGCGAACAATCGCATTCGATCTGCGGTCTGAGGGGATATGCCTCTGGTCTTTAGGTAATCGTAGTGCTGGCTCTGAAGTTTGTTGCTTGTAATTTTTACGGCGGGGACAGCAGACAATTTACGCTCCTTGTGTGGTTGGATAGACCCGTTGGAATAACAGTGATGGCAGTGATAGACAACGGCCCCGTCAGGTTTGCGGGTCAGTGTCATGTCTTTCTGGTTTTGTTTTCTGCGCTCTGGTGAGCACAACGGGCAGGTCACCCGTGTTGAATCATTGAAGTGGAACTGGTCAATGAAGTCTGCGTTCATTTCATGCTGCCGTCAGACTTGCGTTTAAATGAGCGGTTGGCTGAAGCTGGCTTCGCCCGGAGATTGCTGATGACCGTTGTGCCACCTTTGCTCAAAGGTTTTTTGTGGTCAACGTCTTTGCCGTCACCCTTTTTAACCACGCCAGCACGTTCCATGATGCGCCGTGCTTTGTTGCGTTCGGCCCGTTTCTTCTTGACCATCTCTGTGCCATCGTAGTTGGCATATTCTTTCTTGTAATCTCTCATTTTCTGCTCCATTACATCTGGGAAAAATAAACTGCGCTCAAGGGACACACATATGTCTTTTGAATAAAGTCACGGTATCTTGAATCTTGAACTTCCTTGGCAGTCCACTGTTTATGGAACGAACCCATCACAATTGCGGCATGTGTCTTGGCCCGATTCAGAAGGATATAAGCATACGGTTTTGGCACGGCATTGTCGAATGAATGTTGAGCGCAGACGTAAACCCCATCTTTATACGGGTAATCATCAGCGCAGGTAAAGTCAATCCCCCTCACTTTGACTTCAACACGCTGGTGGATGAACAAGTCACCGCCATCAACGTACTTCATACGCTCTGCGTAAGTGGACTGTATTGCATTCATGGGCGGCACAGTTACTGTGTATCCCTTTGTGTTCAACCAATCTGCCACCTTGTAAACGCCCGGTTTGCTTTTGTCTAAGTTTGACAGAATGTCTTGATGATTCTGTTCGTTTTCTTGTTCTGTTGGCATTGTTCCGTCCTGTTATCGGCCCCTTGACGGGGCCTGTTGATAAATTTCACCCAAAGACCCCCCCTACCCCATTCAAGAATGAAGCAGGGAGGGGAATGGTTTCACCGCCTTACGGCATCTGTATGTTAGTTTCCTAACCCCCAGGCTTACAGATTCGACCAGCCCCACGGACTCTTACGGGATTGCACCGGGTTTAAACCTTACCGTGTAGCCCTGTTCTTCCACGCAGGCAGGCTGACCTCTTTCTATCGGATGGAGTCCGATTGATGGGCGTAGAAAACAAAAAAGCCGTTAGAACTGACCCCGGTGAGAAACCAACAGCCTTGTGGGCTATTGACACCCCATGCGGGGTCGGGATCAGATCTAACGGCTCTCTTGTTGGGTTTCTCACATCCAACAATGTTCGCACTGTATCACACACATTTAACGCATGCAACACCCCAAGTGCATAGGGGTTTTCCATAATCTGTTGGCTGGTAGTTCCTCTTTTCCACTTGCGTGTGCCATCACGGCTCCTCATTTAAACCAAGCCTCTCCATTGGTCACCAACACGGCTGGGGACTAATCGTGGATGAACCCACATTGTTGTCAATCCCCATGCGTCTTGGAATCCCAAGCATACCAAAAACTTTGCAACCTCCCAACCCCCAAATTACCGCTGCTGCGGGTGTTTGTTTAAACTAATGGTGGGTAGGATGCCAAATCGTCCGCCATAAAATTTCTTATGTTTGTTTAAACGCATAGCTCCAGTCAAATAACGTCAAATAAAAAACAGGTACTCCAGATGCGTATCTGCGTTTGATGTAAACTGGGATCCTTCAGATGTTCCTCCTGGATTTAGCCCTACCCTGCCCGGTGGGGCTTTTTTTTGGAGCCACCTCCGGGATGCACTCGACAAGGATCTCCGTGCGTGGTTTATCGGGGTCAAGACCCCAATAGGTATGCCGCTCCTTCACCTGCCGATCATTGGCATATATAAGGCCCTGCATCAAGTCCAGGATCAATGACTCGTCCAGGTCTGGCCTGCGGCTGGCATAGAAGATCCACATCGTCACACGCAGATCCCCCTCCATCAGCTTCGCCAATGGCCTGCACTGCTGTTTAAACACATCCGCATAGCTCAAAGCCTTGGCTGACTTGATCAGTCGGGACATGCCGCCAAAATGAACAAGCCTCCTTGAATTGGCTTTGCTGGCAGGCTCACCAAAAATAA
>Ga0315909_10003799_pt1 | contig 18198 bp, 12 predicted proteins | sample LakEriMetagenome_11_FD_203527 | JGI IMG/M metagenome (GOLD analysis project Ga0315909, IMG submission 203527) | Freshwater fungal communities from buoy surface, Lake Erie, Ohio, United States - Buoy 2 MA125 | ecosystem: Environmental > Aquatic > Freshwater > Lake | place: USA: Lake Erie, Ohio... | reverse complement strand
CGCTCGACGCTAAAGCCGATATCTACAGCCTGGGATGCGTTCTCTACGAACTGGTGGTCGGCAAACCTCCCTTCACCGGAGAAAGCCCCAATGATCTGCTGAACAAACACCTGTCCGCTTCGATCCCCAATCCCATCGTCGGCAACGAAAACGTCACGCCGGAGTACGCCAACATGGTCCGTTCCATGATGGCCAAAAGGCCGGATCAGCGACCCCAATCGATGTGGGATGTGCTGAAACTGGTGCGTGCTACCAAGGTCTTCAAGAAACCTCCTCGTATTCCGGACCGTTCCATCTTCGACGAATTCCCAACCGGTGGCCGGGTTGAAGCACCCCAGACCGCTCAGCAACAGGCCGAAGCTCAGAAAGCGGCATCTCAGCAACCCCCCACCCAGTCCTGATCGGTTGTTCCATCGCACCCGATTCTCACTTTTGGTAAAACCCGATCTGTTCTTGGTCCAATTCCTCGACACTTGAGGCGTTTTCAGGATGGAAGTGCAAGCCCCGCCGGGATTCGAATTCGAACTCCCGATGCTCCAAATCGAAAAGCAGATCGAACTGCTGGAACAGTCCGCGCCCACCCCCGAAGTCCAGGATGCGATTCGCCAACTTCAGAAGCAGTGGAACGAAACCACCTCGCAGATCTACGGGAATCTTTCCCCCTGGCAGATCGTGCAGGTCAGCCGCCATCGCGATCGGCCCTACACCCGGGACTACCTCGATCTGGCCTTCGATGATTTCATCGAACTGCACGGCGACAAGTTCTTCGGCGACGATCGCGCGATCCTCACCGGATTCGCCAAATTAGGCCGGCACAAGGTCATGGTGGTAGGACACCAGAAAGGACGAACCTACAAAGAACGAGCCGCATGCCACTTCGGTTGCGCTCATCCCGAAGGCTACCGCAAGGCAATGATCAAGATGAAGCTGGCGGAAAAATATGGCATGCCTATCGTCTGCTTCATCGATACGCCAGGCGCCTACCCAGGGGTCGGCGCTGAGGAACGGGGCCAGGCACAGGTGATTGCGGAAAGTATGTTTCTGATGAGCCGCCTGAAGACGCCGATCATCTGTGTCGTCATCGGCGAAGGGGGATCGGGCGGGGCCCTTGGCATCGGAGTCGGCGACCGAGTCGCGATCCTTCAGTATGCCTACTACTCCGTCATCTCCCCGGAAGGCTGCGCCGGGATCCTCTGGAAAAGCCATCAGCATGCACCCAAAGCCGCCGACGCTCTCCGGTTCACTTCCAAGCACCTGGCGCAACTGAAAGTGGTCGACGATGTCCTGGAAGAACCGCTTGGAGGTGCCCATCGCGATCACCACCAGATGGCCTCACGTCTGAAAACCTACCTCTCCCGCTCCCTCGATCAGCTTCGGCGCACTCCCATCGATCAACTAGTCGAAAGACGCTACGAGAAATTCCGCGACCTGGGCGCTTACCTCGAACGGCTTGAAGATGGCCAAGTGACCCCCGCTGGTTCCCCCATCATTTCAGAAATCTAAATCCCCGCTGCCAGCGTCCCCGATCCTCCCCCGCACGGCGCTCCATCCTCCGACCGCTCTCGTCTCCATTGGCTCTAGCAGACCAACTCATGCACTACCCAACACGATCCCAACCAACTCGATTCGCTCTCCTGGGGCTGCTAGTGGCTCTCCTAGCTCACCTTCCGGCCGCTGCCCAGTCGCCGACAGAGGAAACCCAAATCCCTTTTCGGCGAATCGAAATGGAGACTTACCAGAACTTCCTCAAGAACTGGGACGACGCAAAAAATCCAGTCCTCGTGGCATTGGTCGAGTCTCCAGAGCAGTACGAGAATCTGTTTGGTGCCGCAGCCTTTCAGGGCAACAGAAAACCGTTCGCTCCTCCCCGCGATCTCTTCCAGAAGGAAGACATCGTCGTGGTGGGCCGCGTCATCTCTGCCGGCGGCGATCGAAGCACGATCATGCAGGTGAGGTCCTTGGTGCAACGCAATAACGCACTGGAACTGTCCTACACGTTCCAACCGCCAAAAGACTCTGCCAGCTCCCAGGAAAAACACTGGCTACAGCTGCGCATCCCCAAGGGCTCCTTCGACCTGGTGCGTTTCATGGAAAACGACAAACCGGTTGCGGAACTTCATCCGAAACAAGGCCAGTGGGCCAGCCCCATCCCTCCCAGGGACTGACCCCCCAAATCTTTCTAACGGATTGTTGCAGGCAGCCTCAGTCAATCGGCAAGCCGCTGGCTTCCGTGAAGCGATCCAAAAGCGATCGCATCGCAGTGTAATGAACCGCCTGGACGAACTCGCGAGGCCCCGCTAGCTCGATGGCGCGCTGCGCCTGAGCGTCGGTCAGCTGCACCGGGGAGGCGGCCAACTGCTTGGCTACCGTCAGCAACGCTCGGTCCCGGGCGGTCAAATTCTTCTCCGAATCGACCGACTCAAATCGCTCCAATTCGGCGATCTGCTCATCGTCCTGTCCCAGCGATTCCAAGCGAGTTTGCGCTTCAGCTAGCGCATACCAGGCGCCGTTCTGACGCGCGATCACCCAGGCAAGACGCGCCCGAGTCAAATCGCTCAGATCCATCTGCCGCTCTGCTGCAAGCAACGCTGCCACCTGCCGTTTGCCAGCGACTGGGAAATTCGCAAGTAGCCGAATCCAGTTGGGGACCTTCTCCGGTAACTCCAGATCCCCAAATACCGCTCGCGTCTGCTCGACTGTCGGCAACGGAAACCGCGCCTTGCGGTCCCTGCCCAGTCGCAATCCCTCCTCCACTGAAATCGCTGACACTTCGGCATCCTGCCTTCCTCGCGTCGCCACCAGCTCGGAGGAAGCATCCAAGAGATCATCCGCCAACAAGACCGATTTCTTTTTGGCCAAAATCGGGTTGGTGGCGGTCAGATAGCTGTGTTCTTCCGTGTTCGAAGCACCGAAGTTCCCACCCGTCTTCGACTGCGGCACGCCAACTCCTTCCTTCCAACGATTGATGGCGTTGTTGCCCGCCACCGACAAGATCATCTCCAGGATCTGTAGATCGGTGAAATCCTTTCGACATGCCTCGATGTCTCCGTCAACCAATCGATGCGGCTCGCGAGTCAATCGCTTGGCTAGACCAAAGGCCGCCTGCTCCGATGGGGGAAACTGCGACCAGTCGAGGTCCAGCGCAGCGATCTGATCGTCGTTCATCCCGACAGCCAGCAACTTCGACTCCTGATGCCCCAGGCAGTACTGGCAATTGTTGACGCGCGAAGCGATCCAGAAGAGCCTTGTTTTGAATCCGTAATCCAGCGTTAGTGCAGGATCGGGTTCCTGAACCGGTCGATTGTCGCTCGGCTGCCTCGGTTGGGGTGGCATCCCACCAAAGTTCAGGTACCCTCGGGCCCCCGAACCGCCGGGTAGGAACAGCCGGGTCAGTCGCGATTCATAACTGAGAGCTCGCGCATCACTCTGCGCCCGCTCTTCCTCCGTAACCGGCGGCAGTTCCACTCGCCCTCGTCGCTCCTTCATCTCCTCCAGCAACCGCTTGGTCGTCTCCCGATCGACCGGTGTCGGCCGCGGCTTGCCGGCCAAGTCTTCCTGCCCCTTGGGCTTCATGTTGTAGTACTGATAAAAGGGATTACCCGTCTCCAGCGTCAACTGAAAACCATTGCTGATCCTCGTCATGTAGTTGTATCGACTGATATTGACCAGCATGAAAAAGGCACGTGGATCTCCGAATCCACTGCGCAGCGCATCCACCTGCTCCCTGGTAAGCGATCGAGGGGACCGAGTCAGCTGACGGGCCAGATCGAGTGCCTTCTGTTCGGCTTGGCTGAATGCAGACCAGTCGTTGCCAGCCAACTGACGACTCAGCTCGGCAATCTTCTCTTTGCTCAATCCCGTCACCTCCCAGTTCATCTCGCAATGTCCCATGCAATACGGACACTTGACGGCATCGGTCACCATCCAAAAAAGACAATTGCCGAACGGGCGATCCCAGTTCTGAGAAATCTCCGATCCAGCCGCGCGAAGGTAGATTTCAAAGGGAACGGCCAACTCGTGCGCGTATCCGAACGAAACCTTGTACCAGACGATGTCGCTGGCCGATGGCATCAGCCCCTCGGGCAGCTTGGCCGCAAACTCCTGCCAGTCGGGCACCCTCAGCCGCGTCTTCCTCGCCCTCTGCGTCTGCAATCGCTCCTGCAATCGCTCATAGGGCAGCCACGTATGCTGCTCCTCGTCTTCGATGATGTCCTTAGGCTGCGCTTCCGGGCGGCCCACCTGAGCCGGTGCCTGGTTCGAAGGTGCCTGCGCTGCCCGCACCAGCGACTCGGGAGAAAACCGTACCGCCACCGGTGCCATCGGTTCCCCTTCTTGCGTGTCAATACCCAGGCAGATCAAAAGACGATCCTGAAAATTCGCGTAGGCTTGATGCAGAACCATCGCGGCCGCCGTCCGATCATCGAACCAACGGACCAGCTCCGAAAACTTCTCGTCGGTCACGGCGTCTGAATCCAGCGTCATCCCGCGAGCGAACTCGATGGCCGTCTGCTCCCCCTCATTCCAGACGGATCGATCCCCCTGCGTGAATGCTTTCCATCGGGAAGGCTCCACACCAGCCCGCTCCGCATCCAGCGATGCAATCTCCATCGCGTACTGGCTCCCATTCGCCTTGGCCGTCGTCCACCGCATCGCAGCTCGCAGTTTCCCATCGACCGGCCCCAGCACCCGATGGGCATAGTCCAGCTCCAGGAAGGCGGCTGCCGTTTTGGGCATCTCCCGAGCCACCATGCGGATCCAGGAGGGCAGGGGTGGCTTCTCCCCATCAACCGATGGTGGCATCGTCTCCCAGCAGGCATCGCTGGATGGAGGCAGTGACCATCCCATCCTGGTAGTCGCCACTTGCTGTCCCCATGCGAAAGACATCAGGAGCAAAAACCATCCGAAGGTCTGCCAAACTGGAGCAGGTCGCTTCCCAATTCGATGCATCATCCGCCTCATCGATCTGTGGTCCACCACGACATTGGAGAGAAGAAAAGGAGTCGTGCAATCGCACGATGGCACTTCCGCCATGCTACCGCTGGCTCAAATCGTCGGACAACCGATGAGTCGCAGCCAGTGGCCGAATTTTCCAAGTTCCGAGGGGGCGCTACCATCCCAGCTTGGTCCCTTCAGCAACCCGCAATCCTTGGCAGAGCATCGTCCAAAGAGCTGAAATCTTTCCGTTCCGTCAGGATGTCCTCGGTAAAAAGTTCCTTTCTGTTCAATGACTTAGCCTCTTCGTCAGCACCCAGCCGCGAACTTCAGGGGATCGGAATTTTTCACTTTTCGATTGCTTCGTCGTAGCCAGCGGTCGACTGCAGCGCGACAATCCAATGCATCAGAAACTCCCTCCACCCGACGCTTCGCACCACAGGGTCTCGCCCCGCGATGCACGAACGCATTTCCCCACCTTGGCTGCCGATCGCTTTCTCCTGGCTCTGTCTATGCATCCCCCTGGTGATTGCTCCCCAGGCGAGGGCACAAAACGGATCGCCACACCAGGAGCTATTCGAAACGCGCATCCGTCCAGTCCTGGTTGAGCACTGCTATGAATGCCACTCCGCAGCGGCGCAAACCGTGGAAGGCAATCTCGCTTTGGATCATCGCGACGGAATTCTTCAGGGCGGGGACTCTGGGGCCGCCATCGTCCCCGGGAACGCCACCGAGAGCCTGCTTCTAAAAGCGCTCCATTACCAGTCGCTGCAAATGCCTCCTTCGGGAAAACTCTCGGATCAAATCATCGCCGACTTCCAGGCATGGATCGAGAGTGGTGCATGGGATCCACGAGATCAACCCCCCTCCGAAGTCGACGCCGCAAACCAAGCCTGGAAAGCCAAGCTGGCGGAGAGAAGTAGCTGGTGGAGCCTTCTAGCGCCAAGACCTGGTGCCGTGCCCGATTTGCTGCGGGATGCGTGGAGTCAGGATCCGATCGACCGGTTCGTTCTTGCACAACTGGAATCCGCCGGACTTGCTCCCTCCAAACCTGCAACTCCTGAAGTCCTATTGCGAAGACTATCGTTCGTCTTGACCGGGCTGCCTCCCACTCCACAGGAGGTGATCGAATTCCAGCAACAGTGGCTGGTGGACTCAAGTCAGGCGACGGAGCGACTGGTCGACCGACTGCTCGCTTCTCCAGCCTTTGGCGAACGAATGGCAAGGCACTGGATGGATGTGATTCGATACACCGACACCTACGGTTACGAATGGGACATTCCCGCCAAGGGATCTTGGGAGTATCGCGACTACCTGATTCGTGCGTTCAATCAGGATGTCGGTTTCGATCAACTGATCCGTGAACAGATCGCTGGCGACCTGCTCGCCAGTCCGCGCGTCGATTCGATCTTGGGACTCCAGGAGAGCTTGATCGGGCCGATGTTCTTTCACTTCGGCGAACGGCGCCATGGCAGCAGCCTCGATTTCAACGGCATCCATCAGGAAATGATCGACAGCCAGATCGATGCATTTTCTAAGGCTTTTCTGGGAATGACCGTCGCCTGCGCCCGCTGCCACGACCATAAACTGGACGCTGTCTCTCAGCGCGACTACTACGCCCTGGCCAGTGTCTTCATGACACCGCGCTGGACCAGTCGCAGCATCGACACGCCGGAAAAATACCTTCCGCAGATCGAATCGCTAAAGCGACTCCAGCAAGAGATTCGCAACCGACTGTCGCAAATCTGGCTCCAGCAACTCGACTCCCGACCGCTCGATTGGAATCGCTTGGTTCAAGAGGTTTCCGACGATTCGTCCGTCGACGATATCGGGCATCCCCTGCTGCTCTTCAAGCCATCGGTAACCTGGATCGCGCCCAAGCAGATGGTGGCAACTGCAGAGCAACCGGCAACCCGATTGATCATCGAAGAGGATGGCATCACTGTCCGCGCAGAAGGGGAAGACATCCCCCAGACCGATAGCTACGTCGTCACCTTCTCGACCGATGCGGGGACCTTCAGTCATTTGCAACTGCGTGCCCTGACACATCCATCGCTGGGAATGACTGGCCCGGGCCGAACGTCGCATGGCAATTTCGTCCTTTCGCATATCGAGGTGCATTTTGACGAGGCAGGGCAGGGGGGCGCAATAGAGATCCCGATCGCATCGGCCACGGCCGACTATCAGCAACCCAACTATCCGGTCGCTGCAGCCCTACAGCCGGACGCCATCGGATGGGGCGTCGGGCTTGGCGGAAATCTCGACCGCACTGCCACCTTCGCTTTCGACCAACCCTTGGTCTCTCGACACGGCGGCACTTGGACCGTCACCCTGCGTTTCCTTCTTGGAAGCCAGCATGCATTGGGTCGCTTTCAGATCCTCGCTGGATCGAACATGTTGCCAAGCGATCCGAGTGATTTCGAGCTCCGAGATCGGTGGATGCAGATGCAGCGGCATTGGAAAGAGGAGCGAGAGCGGCGCGTGGAGCGGAATCGAGCCTTCGCGATGCGGATCCAATTCGAGCAGCCCGGCCTTCCCGAAGGATGGGCGATGGAGGGATCTGGACTCCAGCACGGATGGGCAGGGGAGGGGACGCCACGGATCTCGCTGGAAGGGGCATCGGTCATCGCGCAATTTCTCGCGCAAGGCTACCATACGCACGCACTCTCATCGAAACTTCCTGGCGCGATTCGAATGCCAGATGCGATGCAATGGCCTGCGCCCTTCTTGGGACTGCAGCTTGCCGGTGGAGAGTGGGCCGGTTACCGAAGCATTCCACAGAACGCCTTTCTCAATGAGGGACCGGTGTTCTTCGATCCCACAAAGATCGCTTCATGGACTCTCTTTTCCACCACACCTCCGAAGAATGGAGTCACCCGCATCCTGCACGAGATCTCCACCCCCGATCTCAATGCGAATTTTCCTCCTCGAACCGGTGTCGCTCGCATGGGCAGTCGAGTGCTGCCCAATGAGGACATGGGAGAAAATAAATCAGGCTGGTTCAGTCTCACAGGAATCTACGCCAGCCAGCAGGCAGGCGAGCCGGCCAATGAACTGGCTCACTTCGGGGCGCTCTACGATCGTCCACCACCAGCCAACCTCGAGTCACTCAAAGGCTATCTCCAGCGTTGGCTTCGCGACGCGATCGTCCGTTGGGCGGATCGCAAGGCACTTTCTGGCGACGCGCGCATCCTGAATTGGTTGCTGCAACAGAGAGTTCTCGCCAACGATTTTGCGGAGTTGCCGAGCGATCTTGTCGCTCTGGTCGACCAATATCGGGCGGTGGAAGGGACGATCGAGTTTCCGCGGAGTGTCAACAGCATGGACGAGCGGCATTTGAGGCCGATCGCCTACCGACTGAATGTGCGCGGCAATGTGCATGACGAGGGGGATCCGGTTCCACATGGTTTTCTCGAGGTCTTCCAGGCGCAGCACCCAATCGATCAAAGTCCAGGCAGCGGTAGGCTGGAACTGGCCGAGTACTTGGCCAGCGACCAGAATCCCCAGACCGCTCGCGTCTACGTCAATCGACTCTGGCAATGGGTCTTCGGCACAGGGCTGGTCGATACCCCAAGCGACCTGGGGAAACTGGGTGGACGCCCCTCGCATCCCGAGTTGCTCGATTGGCTGGCGATCCGCTTCATGGAGGAAGGATGGTCGACCAAGGCGATGCTGCGACGCCTCGTGCTCAGCCAGACATTTCGTCAGTCTGGAGCGGTGTCCTCTGAGGGAAGTCAGCTCGACCCCAGAAACCGATGGCTCCACCACTATCCGACCAGACGACTGGAGGCAGAGGCGGTTCGAGATAGCTTGCTGAAGGTCGCCGGGAGGCTTGATACCCAACTCCATGGTCGCCCCATTCGCCCCCATCGGACCGCCGAAGATGGACAGAAGCGACTCTTCTCAGGTCCCTTGGATGGGAAGGGACGCCGGTCGATTTATCTGGAGATGTCGATCATGCAGCCCCCGGAATTTTTGGTTGGATTCAATCTGCCTGACCTCAAGATTCCCTCGGGGCGCAGAGACCAGACGAATGTTCCATCGCAATCCTTGATCCTCTTAAATCATCCCTTCGTCATCGATATGGCAAAGAACTGGGGTGAGCGGTTGGCTCTCGAAGATTCCCTGTCGGTTCGCCAACGCATCGATCAGATGTTCCTCACTGCCTTGGGCAGGCCTGCCAGCGAAGAAGAACTCATCGATTGGCAGCAGGCCTTGCAAGACTTCGTAGATACTTCGGTCGATCCTGAGGCAGACCACAAGGCGTGGGGCCAGCTGGTCCACGCGCTGCTGAACACCAAAGAGTTTCTTTACTACCGGTAGTCATCATGAAGTCGAACTTTTGTCCAGATAACACTTCGGCTTCCCGGCGTCGCTGGCTGCAGTCGGCCTCGTCTGGCTTCGGATGGCTTGCATTTTCTGCGATGGCGCTGGCCGATAGCAGGCCGCATCATCATGCCAAAGTAAAACGGGTGATCTTCTGCTTCATGGATGGTGGGCCCAGCCACGTCGATACCTTCGATCCCAAACCGATGCTCGCCAAGCATCAAGGGGAGAAAATAGGCGAACAGGCAGTATCGATCCGCTCTCAGTCGGATGCCAATCGCGTCTGGCTGGGAAGCCCCTGGAGGTTTCGGCAGCATGGTCACAGTGGTCTTTGGGTCAGCGATCTTCTGCCGCACTTGGCGACCATGTCCGACCGCCTTTGCGTCGTTCGGTCGCTGGTTGGCCAACTACCGCTCCACGGTCAACAGAATCTTCTGCTCCATACGGGCAGAATCCTGGGGCAGGCCCCAAGCCTAGGTGCCTGGGTGAATTACGGACTGGGAAGTGAGAACCAAAATCTTCCTGGCTATGTCGTGCTGAATAACGACTGGGTCCCCAACGGCGGACTGGAAAATTTCGGCAGCTCCTATCTCCCCGCATCGCATCAGGCCACCATGATTCGCGCAGAAGGAACTGCAGTCGATCACATCGTCCCTGCCTCTCCCGCCGTCCGCCAACAGCAGATGCTGAAGATGATCCAGCGACAGGATCGGGCCTTTGCAAAGGAGACTTCGGATCCAAGCCTGATCGAAGGGGCAATCGCCAACTATGAGACAGCGTTCCGCATGCAGACAGAAATCCCAGAACTGCTTGATATCGACCAAGAGACTTCCGCCACACACCGTCTCTACGGTTGCGACTCCTCGGATAAGCACCAGCAGCTTTATGCCAGGCAGGCGCTGCGAGCCCGCCGACTGGCGGAAGCCGGAGTGCGTTTCATCGAGATCACATGCCCCAGTTTTGATGGCAACAATTCTCCCTGGGATCAGCATGGTCAACTGAAGGCGAACCATGAGAAGAATGCGAGAATCACCGATCAGTCGGTGGCGGCGCTGATTTTTGATCTGGAGCAGCGAGGGATGCTCGATGAGACGCTGGTGGTGTGGGCAGGGGAGATGGGACGCACGCCGCACACGCCGGCCGTGTCCGCAGACTGCGGGCGCGATCACCACGTCGATGGCTATTCGATCTTCTTGGCAGGTGGGGGATTTTGTGGTGGAATGACCTACGGAGAGACCGATGAATTCGGAAATTCGGTGACAGAGGATCCAGTCGACATTCACGACATCCACGCCACGATCCTGCATCAACTAGGAATCGATCACCAGAAGCTCACCTTTCGACACGGGGGTCGCGACCATCGGCTCACCGACGTCCATGGAAGAGTTCTTGATCGATTGCTCAGCTGACAACGCAAGGAACGGATCTCCTTGTGGTCGATAGACAGTCATTGAATCGATCTCCTAATACGTGAAAGTGGACCTGTCGCCTAGGAACCAATTCTCTGGTCGGTGAACAGAAAAATGTGCCCCCAAAAAAGGGATGGGTTGTTTTGAGAAAGAGAGCATGAACGCAGGAAACAATGGGGATGCGACACATGGCGTGAAGAAGATCGGATCCGATGCGCCCAATACCATTCCAGTTGTGGCAGAGAGGACGGATTCGGGCGACTCAGAGGCTCAGCAGATGCCTTCTTCGACTCCTGCAACTGGCGATGGGAATTTCTCAGAGTTCTGCGAACCCTCCGATGCGCGTCCCGGCCAGCAGGCACCGTGGATCTGGCTGCTGGTTGTCTTGCTGTTGCTGATCTTTCTATTATTTCTTCCTCTGCTGCTATCGGTCGCGGAAGGGGAACTGTTCGGAACAAGAAAGGTTGAAGAGGTGTTCAAGTGGTTCGGCTTGCATGATGAGATGGATGAGATCTATGGTCGAGTCCATGACTTTCTCCAGCAAATCAGCGGCAAAGAGCCGTGGTAGGTGCAGAAAAGGTGTCAGGCACGAATGGCACTGCCGGTTGGCTTCAAAGGACTTAGAACTATCCGAAAACCCCTGATCTAGCGTAGGTAAGATAGGCACATGCAAGATGCAGGCAAGCGATATGATTTTGTAATTTCTTTTCCAAGCGAATGAGGATGCCTCGGAAGCGATTGAGCTAGCCATGGGTACGCTCGACGACCCAGCGCCTCGCCTTTTTTCGACGACTCCGTTTGGCGTCTTTGGATCCGTCACCCCGAGACTTGATAGGAGCGATGTAGCCATACACGGTTTCTAGTAACTTTCGGACTGCCTGCGAATCATATCCTTTGTCCAGGGCGATAGGCTCCTTGAAGCAAAACTCGCAGCGTGGTGATCGCTTCCACGCATCCTCGATGGTCTGCTCCAGCAACCGGATATCGTGCACATTGGCTCCAGCTACAGCCAATCCTGCCGGGATCCCATTGGCATCAGTCATCAGGGAACGTTTCGTTCCTCGCTTGGCACGATCCGTAGGATCTTTCCCGGTTTCTTGGCCGCCCAGAGGCGCTTTGGTCATCGCACCGTCCACGCACTGCCAACGTAGATCGAATCCAACCAAATTGTCGTAGTCGGCCAATGCTTCTTGCCAAAGCAAGCCAAAGACACCTGCCTCCAACCACTCCTGAAAGTACTGATGAGCCGTGCTGCCAGCAGCCAGCTCCCTGGGAATGGCATTCCACTGACAGCCTGTTCGCAAACGGTAGAAGATGGCGTCGGCAACCCTTCGCAAGTCAGCACGTGGAAGTCCGCCCTTGGTGCTGGCGGGATATTTTGGTAAAAACGGCTGCAACAGTTCCCAAAGTTCGTCTGGCATTCGGTAGCTATCAAAGCTGCTCGCACCATCCATGGTGAGTCCTTTGTATTTGAGTTGTTTTTGTTACCAACTCTCAACTGCAACAGGACTCACCGGTGCGGCAAGCTCATTTGGATTCTGAGTTATCGGATAGGCTCTTAGTACCTCGGCGTGGCTTCGCCGCATCAGGGATCGGGGTAAAGCGCATACACTCTGCCGCTCGTCGTCGGGAAACGAATGATCGGGCCTTCCATGACGCGCGATGGGCCGTCGACTTCCTGAATGATGCAGGCTCTGTCCCACGGGTTCCGCACGCGACACTCTTCACCCCGTCGCGAATCGATTTCGATCTGAACGACGGCGCCCATGTCGAACTGGCTCGATACTAAGAACCCGCCTCGCGCCAGCAAGCGAAACGATGCGTTCCAATGCTTTGGCCAGGCGGGGAAGAGATGGATCACTTCGGGCTCGCCCGGTCGAGCTGACACGCTCTGCAGCAACGCATCCTGAAGCGTCATCGTGAGCAGTCCGAGATGCTCGACGGAAGCTGCTGTTGGTCCCTCAAACAAACTCATCCCATTGGGCAACGGGGAAAATGCGGCTGCATAACGTTCAAGCATCGCAGGAAGCTCGTTGCCGCGTCCCGCGCGAACAGCCGCAATCGGCGAGCGGATCGCCGTGTTGGTCCCGGCCCCGCCAAGCACCGACTTGTGTCTCGGTGCGAGGTCGAGCAATTTCCGTACGATGGGATCGGTTGCCGCGTTGCGGGTTTCAAGAGTCCAGTCTTCGAATGGGAAGACCGGGGTGAGCCAGACGTCTTCCGGATTGTGCTGTCCGTCCATTTCCCCGAGGTATCCAGCCGCCCAAACATCGTCCGCTAGAACGCCGCCGGTGAGTGCTTTCGCTTGCGGATCGCTTCCCATGGGATAAGGCGCTAGGTTCTCTAACAGTTCTTTCCACTGGTCTCGCAAATCGGAATCGACACCCAAAATTTCCGCCGCTTGAATCGCCAGCGGCACGGTGCCTCGGATTGCCGCCAGGTCCGTGATGCTGTCCTTGACTCCCCAAAAGTCCTCGTGCGCATTCGTCCCGATCACATGGTAACGATCATCTGCTTCCTTTCTGACCAAGTGACGATAGAACTCAACCGTTCCGCGCAGCAGCGGATAGGCGTGAGTCCGAAGCCATTCGCGATCGCCGGTATAGCGATAGCGCCACCAAGCATGGATCGCCACTTCGCTTCCGGATGACGCCACATGACTGATCCAACTGAATCGGCCTTTGTCAGGCGGCTGCGTCACGACATTGAGTTGGCTGTCGAATTGGCATAAATCCTTCGCTCGCGACGACATTTCCGTGTGAGGTTTTCTTCCGAGAAGTACATCTTGAAACTCGGCGGCCACATCGTCCGGAAGTACTGCCGGCCCATCAAACGCTGTCGTTTCCGGAAAGTACGCACCGGAGATTCCCCACCGCTGCGCGGCCGCTTTCTCGCAATTGGGTAGCTGCTTCACATACATGTTGAAGAACGGCTGCGTCAGGTCGATCGCATCGGCGGCCAGGAGTGGGAAGTAGAGCATCTCGGTTGTCCAGACCCAGTACTGCGAACCCCATCGTCGCTGGTCCCCGGACGTGACGAAGAGCGAGCCATTCCATTTGGGCGGCAGTTCGCCGCGCGAGGAGCTGGCCATGTGATAAAGATGCAGGTCTCGCCACCGCTGAGCCCGCTGCGCCTGGCCGTCGTCGCTCGACATCTCCACGAATGTTCGCGACCAGAACTCCCGCCACCACTTCCTATGCCGCTCTCGCAATTCCGTCACGGATCTCGATGCGGCTTCCTCGAAAAGAGAAACTGCTTTTGCGGAAACATCGTCTCCGACTTGCCAGGACGCGGCACTGGAGATCAGAACCACGCGTTTACCTTGTAAAGGAGGCAGTATGAGCGTCCGGGTCGTTGCAGATGTTGGAACAACTTGTGCCGCGTCGTTTGCTGCACCATCGTTCTTGGGTAATCCAACCACGACAGCCGATGTGTTGTGGAAGTCACGCTCACGAAACTGCTGGTTAAGCACAACTTGCTTCGGATTACCCAGGAAACGTGTTGTGGCAAAATTCTCGCCGGCTTGGACTTCGGGCTCGCGCAGCATCGAAACGGCGATTTGCAAAGGCTGCGGTGAATCGCGTCGATCGTCTATTTCCAAGACGAGCACATCGGTTTCCGCTGAAACAAACATTCGCGCGACGATGTCTGCGGTTTCAATCGCGCACTCCGCATTCTCCAGCGAGAGCTGTTGTTGGAAGTTACCTTTGCCAGCATCGAATGGTTCGCTCCCTACTTGGATCACCACGCTAGCAATCCCGCCGCAGTAATCCGTGGTGCTTCCGATCTGGCCGGGTCGTCCTTGATGGTTGGCATTGACCGCGAAGACATCCACACGATGGATCTGCAGGTGAATCGCGTTAGGCGATGTCCAGACCATCGTTCCCATCCGCCCATTGCCAATCGGTTGTCCTTCATCAGCTGTGGCCGCTGGTCTGTCATAGACCAGATCGCTGCGAGCGACGGTTGTCCGTGTGCTCACGATTTCCGGATCTGTTTCGTCTGCGGAGCAGATACCGAAGAACATCAAAACGAGATAGCTACTGATAAGTCGCAGTGGCATGTGTCTTGGCTCACCGGGAACTGAAATACTGAGTCTGGCGTGTTAGCGAATGAGTGAGAGCATTCTGCCATTCGGATCACGGCATCGTGCCGCGAAGGTTTATCGCGATTGGGCGAAACCCGAAGAAGAAAGAGCGAAAGTCTGGGATGAGCTGAACTGCTGCGTCGTCGGTCTTGGCACCTGAGTTCGTCGCTCGGGTCGCTCCTCAGCGTTGCCCCATCCTCCGCTCAGGACTCGTCGGTTGTAATTCACCTGCTGGATCTAGGCAACCACCTTCGCTGCAGCACGATTCCTCTGCCGTCGTAAGCGTGCCTCTTCCAATTTCTGATCACGCTGTTCAAGGATCGTCGCTCCCCTTCCGTTCAGCTTGTCAGCCGGCGTGAGGTACTCGATCGCCGAAAGCAGACGCACGTGGTTGTCATGATAGACATAGCTCTCAACCTGCCTGACCGCCTCCTCGATGGTCGAAGGGCATTTAGGCCGAATGCACTCCTGCTTCAAGCTGGCGTGCCATCGTTCCAGCTTCCCATTGCTTTGCGGATAATAGGGACTGTTGCGGACGTGAGTCAGCCCTTGAATCCGCACGAAAGATTGGAAGTCCGTCACGATGAATTGGGAGAAATTGTCGCTGATGATCCGAGGTGTCACGCCAGGAGTCTTCTCCAGCCCGCGCTGCACGATCGTTTCCACCTCCCATGCTTTCATCGTTTCTCTCAACACCCTGTGCACAAGGTAGCGACTTGAAGCCATCCGGAACCGAGCACAGAAAGTAAAACGTTCCCCCAATGTTGATGTGAGCCACATCGATGTGCCAATGCTCATGTGACGGAAGCGGTTGGTCGAAGCCGGTCCCTTTTTCAAGGGTTTTTCTATTTTCGATCGAGCCGTCCGGCTGACTTGAGCACCCGGTAAACACTCGATGGACTTGCCGCCACGATGTCCTCATCGAGCATCATGAAGGCCAGGCTTCGGTAACCTTCCAGTGGATGGCGGTCATGGTAATCGAGAATCGCCCGCTTTTCCCAATCCTCCAGCCACCAGTCGCGAGGGACCTTACCATTGTGTTCGTTGGACTTCCCATAGCGATCTTTCCACTGGTGGAACTTGCTGGTGGAAAGCCCCAGCCAATGGAGCAGCCTTTTGGCAGGTAGGTCAGTGCGTTCGGTCCAGTGCTGTACGAAGTCGACGACTTGATCGCGGGTGTCGTGGGGAACCCAACATCCTTTAGGAGTTCCCCAGCGGATTTTTTAGAACGGACGTTTTCCTCCATCAGCTCAGCGATCACCTCGTTCTTTTGGACGAGTTTCGCCTGTTTTTGGGCGACCCTGGCCTCAAGGACAGCAATCTTTTTGTCTTTGGGATCGCGGGCGGGCCGTCCTCGCTGACTGATGGCTGGGCGGAATGCCCGATCTGTCTGGTCGAGAACCTGTATGACCCAGAGATAGATCTGACTGGGGTGAAATTTGGGACTCGTCAGCCAAGTCGCTGACAGGCACTTGATCGCCCAAGTGCCGCCGGACGATTGCAGCCTTCTGGTCGTCGGAAAAGTGCCGCCGTCTTCGCTCGTTCAATTCTTTCATAAAATGGCTCTTCTGAGTTACGCTAACTCATGAGCCCAGAAATTCCAGTTCCAAGAAAGGCAGGACAGTTCCACTGAGATCCGCTCCGTGGGATGAAGGAGTCGGACGTTAGGCTGACGAAAGCCCATCTTCATAGTTCCAGCCGTCAAATCTTTGGGGAGATTGAGCAGTGATCGGATCTCATAGGACTCGGGACGGCGGAAAGTGGAGCAGGGGGCCATGACGAGAAGAAAAGTTATCTTCTCAGGTGAAATCACGGCGATCGGCTAGATCGCTACCCGGGGCTTCGTCGGGTAAAAACCGTGCAAGCCCTCCCAGCAACTAGAGGGTCTTGGATGGCCCTGAAAGACATGCCTGCACTGCAGAGCTTGTTGGGGCCTGCAGCTTCCCCCAAGGTCATGAGTGCCCGCTGGCAGAGCACGCATGAGCGAACGGCCCCATCCTTCGGAGGATTCACGAGCCTTCGATAGACTAAGCCCTTCGCTTGCGATTGCGAGAACTAGCGGAAGGACTCCGGGCAAATAGATCAAAGCCCCGCCGCTTTTGAGTCCGATAATGTTTATTATGTTCTGTTTTCGTGTGGGTTTATCTCTGGTTTTCTCAGGCTGAGGCACGGCGCGGGTGGTTGGTTGCAGCGGTGGCGTGATGGCAGCGGATTGTGGTTGCGTGCACTGTCTGCTCCCTTGGAGTTGGGTGGTTCTGCAACCCGTGGTTGGTCGGCGCGTCGTTGGGGCGCGATCTTGTTCCTCTTCTTGTGCCCGCGTGGTTTCCCGAGTTCGTTCATCGTGGAGTGCTGCCAGGGAAAATGCGGCAAGTGGCGGGGTTGGGCTCGATGGTGACGAACCGGACAGGTCGGGCCCCCCTGCTCTGAAGATGGAAGGAGTGGTGGTGGCCTTGCGGACTAAGTGTGGTCTGCGAACGCGTTTCGAAATTGTCGCCGACCAATTGGGAGTCTTCGATAACAGCTGCCTTGTCGGTGGGCTTTGAAGCTCCTGCCACTAAGCGACCGACTGCGGCTTTGGGGTCCAACGAAATTCGAACAATCAAGCCCTCGATTTTTACCGATGGAGTTGAAGCCAGGGAACGTGCCTTATAGATAGCCCATACATCCTATCTAATCTGTGCCGTTTTATTTGCCTATGTGACTTATTTCCCCCAGGCTTGCTCTACGGTCTTTAGCCTCGATAACTGCTGTAATCCTTAAACACCTCCCAGAATCCTCTTTGTTTTCTATTTGCACCAAAACCCCTATATCCTCTGTTCTCAATCGGTGCTGTATTCAATCGGTGCTGTATTCAATCGGTGCTGTATTCAATCGGTGCTGTATTCAATCGGTGCTGTATTCAATCGGTGCTGTATTCAATCGGTGCTGTATTCAATCGGTGCTGTATTCAATCGGTGCCACCCACCTTTCTCGACTGTATTCAATCGGTGCCACCCACCTTTCTCGACTAACCCCCAAGAATTGGGGTGTATCCTTGCGCCAGGATACCCAGAAATGTGACTCTTTGTCCATCTGTCCAATCGGGCCTTCGCCGGGGTTAAGAAACTGGATTCTTCGTATTTTTCCCTTTAGTTTCCGCTTTCCTGGCTTATTCCATGCGACTCGCGATGTGTGTTCATTTGTCCATTTTATGGGCTTGCCCTTAGAATTCACCCATGCGATGCCCTAGGATTCCTCGCTTCAAGGGAGCCTGACTCATGCCAAGGACCGCCAGAGCCGAAATCTGCCCACCCGATCAAGTCAACATCCTTCATATCACCCAGCGCTGCGTCCGACGCGCCTTCCTGACCGGGGAAGATCCCGTTTCTGGGTGCGACTATGGACATCGACGCCAGTGGATCCAGGATCGTTTGGAGTTCTTGGCTTCCTGCTTTGCCATTGATG
>Ga0315909_10003796_pt1 | contig 18205 bp, 10 predicted proteins | sample LakEriMetagenome_11_FD_203527 | JGI IMG/M metagenome (GOLD analysis project Ga0315909, IMG submission 203527) | Freshwater fungal communities from buoy surface, Lake Erie, Ohio, United States - Buoy 2 MA125 | ecosystem: Environmental > Aquatic > Freshwater > Lake | place: USA: Lake Erie, Ohio... | reverse complement strand
ACATCAGTGATATTTGCTTTTAAACCTAGGTTTGCAATTGTAGCATATGAACTTAAATTTTGATCGCCAGTATTTATTCCGCTAATCGCCGCTAATTTATTTTTTTCTATGGTTGTATAATCATTACTAGATAATTCTTTTCCAAAGATATGGTCAACTTTTAATGCTAATCCTGCTTTAGTGGCATATAAACTCAAATCCTGATCACCTGTATTAATTCCAACAATATTGGTGAGCTTGAATTTATCTGTTGAAGTGTAATCATTTGCACTAAGCCCCATTCCGAAAACTTTATCTACTTTTAAAAACAATCCGGTTGTTACATCTGTATTATTTGCTTTTAAACCCAGGCTTGAATTTAAATCAGAAATAATAGGTTTCAACGCTAAAATATTATCCAAATCAGCAATGTTTGCCTTTTGAGAAAGTGCCGAATCAAAAATTTTAGTTTTTAAATCTAATGCTTGTTTTGTAGCAAAAGGACTTAAATCTTGGTCTCCAGTATTAACTCCATTCAAATCAGTAATGCCAAGTTTTGACTTTATTGATAATAATGTTTCATCACCGGTGTTAATACCTAAAATTTCGTTTAATTTAATCTTTTCCGCATTTGTATAATCATTAGAAGACAATTGTTTGCCATTAACCTTATCTAATTTTTCTGATAAACTTTTTAAAATTGGACTAATATCAAACGATTTTGCAGCTAATTGCGTTGGTGTAACATACCGTAAAATGCTATCAGAAACATTCACTTTATTTCCTAAATCACCTGAACTAGAAGCAAATAAAGCATATGGAACGGTTCCAAAGGGAGTAGTACCAAAATCAATCCATTCTTTGGTATAGTCCCAATTTACTCCAGGTGCAACTGGTGTAACAACAATTTTAATATTTAAATAATAAGGACCGTTTGCCCAATCTATTTCATTTAAATTATAGAATTTACCACCTTTTCTAACTCCTTTTCCTATGGTAAAATTAAAAATACCCATTTGATCTGTGGTAGTTTGAAATTCTTCAATAAGCACCTTACTCCCATTCGCATTTGATTGAATAATAGTAGATTGTAAAAATAATTGACGGCGATTTGCGGGATGATCATAATTATCCTTTGCAACTGCTTGAAAAAAGATACCATTCTGACTAATTTGTGAAAAAGAAATAATTGCCACAAAATTGAATAGTACTAGTAAGAATAATTTTAAACAGATCAATTGTTTTAAAATTTGATGATGTAAAATGAAAGACAACATGTTTTGACGAATTGAAAATTGAATGATCATTAGAATAAAGTATAATTATATGTAAAAAGACATATAAAAATCAAGTATATCAATAGGGCCAATGCCTCAAATACACAAAAAAGAATAAAAACAAACTTTATTATAATGTAGTATAAACATTAAAATATAGTTTTACCATAATCAATTAAAAATGAAGCAAATATCCTATATCACCTTTTTTATTTTTATCTACATCACTGCTGCAAGCCAAAGTGAAAGCGAAAACATACAAAATAAATTAGTTGCAATGGGATTAGATTCAAGGAAACTAAATAGTGTGCAATTTTCTAAACAATTATTACAAATTTGGTCAAAATCCGATTATGATGAAAATAAATATAACCCTTATATCATATTACCTATAAAGACATGGGAACAACTTTTCGAAAATCAAAATAATAAAATCAAAGAAGAACCATTAGCAGCTGAAATTGCTATTACATATGCGACTATCTTGATTGATTTATCCAAATATGAAAAAGCTTTACCTCTATTAATTAAAGCTTATTTATCTAAAAATTTATTACCTCAAAGCGAATACAAGATTTTACTAAATAATCTAGAGGTTTGCTATAAATCCAGAAATGAAATTTCAAAAGCAATTATCATTAGAAATGAGCTAATCTCAAATAAGTTATTAAAAAATTACTGGAGAATATATAAAGCATGTGGATTGACTGATGTAGCAATTGAAGATTTTTTATTATTTGAAGAAAAAAAGTATTACGATAAAAATAAAAATATTATTCATCCTTCCTATTACAATAGCTTGAGTCGATTGTATTTGCAAAATAATAAAATTGATAGTGCGAAGAAATATGGAGAACTAGGATTAAGAAATGTCGAATTCGCATTACAGGATAAATCAATTCGTTTTACCAATAAAAATGAAATATTAAACAATTGGAAGGCCTTATATATAGGCTTTCTAGGAAAATGTGAGTTTAACACAAAAGCATATAAAAATGCTATTCCTAAATTAAAATACGCTGTAAATAACGGGAAAATAGATATTGAAAGCAATACATTAAGTATGATTTACTTAAGCTTATGTTATTTAAATTTAAATGATTTAAAATCATATAAATTATACAGCGATAGTGTTAAAAATATAATAAAATCAATTGATGCAGAAGATGTTATTAGAAGCTATTACTCCTCATGTAATAGTTATTATTCAAAAATTAACAAAAATGATTCTGCAATAAAATACTTAACACTTTATACACAATATAAAGACAAGTTAAATGCAGGTATAAAACAAAATCAATCAATATTGCTTTTAGGTCAACTCGAAATTAAAAAAAGGAGAGATGAATTAAATTCTAATAATATCAATTTTAAAAAAATTGAAACCGAAAATAAAATTGTAAAAAATCAATTGTGGGTGTTGGTAATTTTCATAAGTACTATAATTATAGCCTTACTGTTATTAATTCATTTTCTTCTATCCAATATAAAAAATAAAAAGCTCCTAAATATTAAAAATTTAGAACTGGGTGAAAATATTAAAATCACGAATGAACAAATAGCAAAAAATGACTTTTTACTAAAAGAATTACATCATCGAGTAAAAAATAATCTTCAATTAATTTATAGCTTACTCAACTTACAAAAAAGAAGGCTTGTTGAATCAGAAGTTAAAATAAATTTAACAGCAGTTCAAAATAGGATTCATACCATGTCTCTTGTACATGAGTTTTTATATAATTCAGACAATTACGAATACATAAATGTGCTGGAATATATAACAACATTAACTATACATCTAAAGGCAATATATAAAAAAGAAAATAATGTAGAAATCAAATACCTTATTGATGAAGAAATAGAATTAGAATCGGAAAGAATGATTTATTTAGGATTGATTATTAACGAGATAATTTCAAATACTTTCAAATTTCATAAAGGTAATAATATAATTATCATTTTAAGCATTCAGACAATTAAAGGCATGATTGAAATAAGTATTAAAGATAATGGGCCAGGATTTGATCAAGATTTAATTAGAGAAGAGAGTTTAGGATTAAAATTAATAAAAATAATGTGTGCCCAACTTAATGCTGAGCATGGAATTGTTAGTAAAAATGGTGTTACGCATAAAATTAAATTCAATTTCGTAAATTAATTACCAATGAAGGAAGAAAAAAAGATTTTAATACTTGAAGATGATATAATTGTTGGTATTGACTTACAAGAAGTGCTTATTGCCAATGGCTATACTACCTCTCTTGTACACAATTACGAACAAGCACTTGCAGAGGCAAAAAAGTTCAAACCCCAGCTTGCCATATGCGATATTAACCTAGGTAAGGGTTTGACTGGGATAGATTTTGTAAAAGATGTATATATTAATTTGCCAAAGTTGGAAATCATTTATGTAACTGCATTCAGCAACAAACAAATGATGGACGAAGTTGCCACTACAAATTCATTGAATTATATAGTTAAACCCTGGAATGAAGAACAAATTAAAGTAAGTGTTAAAATGGCATTTAACTATATCGAAAAAAAATATTCGAAAGAGGATTTATTAAAAGGCTTGAGTTTAACCGAATATAAAATTATAGACTTAATTGCAAAGCAAAAAAAGAGCAAAGAAATTGGAGCGCTCTTATTTATATCTGATAAAACCGTTAGAAATCATCGTTATAATATTATCAAAAAATTAAACCTGCCAAATGATAACAATAGCCTTTTAAAATGGGCTTTGACACATTTAAAGGAATTAAATTTTTAATTCAAATATCCAGCTTCAACGCTATTTCAAAACTCAAAACCAACATAGGCATTAACAAATATTAGAATGTAATTTAAGTTGAGTATAATTAAATGAGGCATTTGCCCTATTTCTTAGTAAGTCAAAAATGGGCATATTTACAGTAATACTATATTCTAAATACACACTTAATGAACTATGGAAAAAAGATATCAATCGCATTGATATTAATTCATTTGAGCAACATAATATATGCTCAACAACTAACTCAAAAACAACAGGATAGGTTGTATTTAATACAGCCCGGTAACGAAGCTGCCCAAAAGTTAAAAAAGAACTTTTCCAGTTCCTGGAACAAAACCTTTGTCAATTTCACCGACAACAGCACTTATTTATTGGCGGGGATGAATTTTTCCAATCAGGGGATTACGGCTGCCAGTTTTAATTCAAGCTTTAATTATAATATTTCAGATAATAGCACGAGTGGTAATAAGCCAGGATATTTTGCTGGTTTTAGGGTGGATGGCTTGTACAAGGACAAAAAAAACTACTCCTTTCAGGTGAGTTTAAATAAAATAGCTACGGCTAATAATTACAAGGATGCCAAAAGCTTGACTCCGTTTTTAGGCAGCTTCTCCAATTTTAAAGCCGATGATCAGTTTTTAAACTTGAGCATTGCAATGCATTATAAAAAGCTATTAGCGATCAGCGATACGAGTAAGTACCATTTTTATTTTGTTCTTGGTCCTAGTTTGGATACGCGTTTATCAGCCCAAAGTGCTGATAATTTAGTGAATAACAACTACGCAAGGTTCTTACTAAGAGGTGATCTGGGATTTGAGTTTGAAAACAAAAACTTTTACACCCTGTTTTTGCATTACAAGCAAGGGCTTACCTCCTTTACCAAATCACCAATCAAAACCAATGTCAACAGCTTTGAATTGGGTATGATGATTAAGGCCAGTGATTTATTTTAAAAGTTAAACCTATCCTCAAAACAAAATACAACATGAAAAAATATTTATTATATAGTTTACTTGCAGCTTGCACGCTCATTGGTTCTTGCTCCAAGGATACAACAATGGCTGAGACGAACCTTGCACAAAAAATGATTCAGGACAAAGCTTGGTTTTTGGATTACAGCCAAACTGAAACGCTGACTAAAACATATGTTGGTCAAGCTACTTACTACATCAACTTTTTGAAAAACTTGACTACGCAGGACTCTGATGGATTAAATGGCACATACAGTGTTGAAAAAGTAAGTGGACAACTACAAATCCATGTGCAAGCCACAACCAGCAATGGCAACCCTATTGAATACATCTATGCTATTGTTTCCGTAGGTTCAGAAAATTTAATATTATCCTATACCATAAATGGCAAAACAACCCAACTGTATTATACCAGTAAAAGATAATCTGATAAAAATGCTAAAACACTTCCTAAGAACTATAGCTATTGCAAATTTGATGGTGCTTGGTATCATGCCCTCAAAGCTACAAGCACAATCCTCTGCTAATTTTATGATGAGCAGTATGGGTAGTATCCCAGGTGCGTCCAATACAGGCATGGCCATACAGTTTAATAGTATTGCCACTTGTTTAAATGTACAAAATGGCGTGGCTGTTTTAAATGGCGTAAGAGGTAGTGGTCTGTTTGCAATTAACTGCGAAGTCACTTTAAAAATTAATAGTTTAGGCATTAAGCTTTACCCCAACCCAGTAAACATTACGACCAAAGTTAGGTTCACCAATATACCTCCCTTAACTGAATCCTTTAAGCTAAGCGTTTGGACATCGGATGGTGTTTTACTATATACTAGAAAAGAATCTGGGTATAATTTATTTCAAGGTATTAATCTGGATGTGAGTGCTCTTGGATTAGGCTCCTATGTATTAAAAATCGAATCCCAAAATTATGTTGACGCTTTAAAATTTATTAAAGCAATTTAAAAATATTTTACCCTTTTACAAAGGGATCAAAAAAATGGTACAACCCTTAAATATAATTATTAAGACAATTGCACTGATTGCAATTTTAATTATAATAAGTACAAAGGCATCAGCACAAACACTGAATAATGGTATATTTTTTCAAGCAGTAGCTAGAGACAACTTTTCAAATCCTGCAATGAATCGTAAAATTTATGTTCAATCTAGTATTATACAAACTACTGCGACTGGTACAATAGTATTAACTGAAGAATTTCAAACAACGACCGATGCGACTGGTATTTTTAGCATAAGCGTTGGGCAGGGTATGCGCATAGGTGGCACTGTAAGTAATTTAACTGGAATTGACTGGGCTAAAGGCCCCTACTTTTTAAGTTTAAAAATTGCTATTACTCCTATTGCTCCAGCTACTACATGGGAATATAAAAGCGAATGGATCAACTTAGGTACCACATCTTTTGGCGCAGTACCATATGCATTATATGCAGGAACTGCAGCAGGATTAAATGACAAACTAAATATAACAGACACTTCAGGTATGTTAGCTTTCTATGTAAAAACAAATACAATTAAAATTTTAGAAACAATTATAGGTTCCAAAATCGCAAGTACAGATACTGCAGTAATGTTAGCCCCTTATAAAAAAATGGTCAATGAAATAATAGCTTCAAATATCACATCACTTACTGCAGATGCAATAAATGCAGCATTGGATAGTAAAGTCAGTTTGGTTGATAGTAATAATAATTATGTAACCCCAACCCAATTAGCAGCTAAAACCTTTGACATCAATCCTATTAATTCTAGCATTGCAACTAAACTGAATATCGCCGACAGCATCAACAATTATGTAACCCCAACCCAATTAGCAGCCAAAACCTTTGACATCAATCCTATTAATTCTAGCATTGCAACTAAACTGAATATTGCCGACAGCATCAACAATTATGTAACCCCAACCCAATTAGCAGCCAAAACCTTTGACATCAATCCTATTAATTCTAGCATTGCAACTAAACTGAATATTGCCGACAGCATCAACAATTATGTAACCCCAACCCAATTAGCAGCCAAAAATTTCGACATTAGTCCCATCAATATTAGCATAGCTACTAAAGTTGATAAAATCGCTGGTAAAGCATTATCAAGCAATGATTATACAAATACTGAAAAAATTAAACTCGCTGAAATCACAGGTATTAATACTGGCGACCAGGATTTAAGCAACTACCCAACTTTCACAAGCCTTGACATAAAGTTAAACATTTCCGACACGGCAATTATGTTAAGCGATCGCATAAAAAGAGACACGACATCATTAAGTAATCGTATTAATTTAAAAGCTGGTATAAATGACTTAATCGATGGACTTGATTTAAAAGTGGACAAACAAACCGGGAAGCTATTGTCTAGTAATGATTTTACAAATACCGAAAAAACCAAGCTTTCTGGAATCACAGGTATTAACACTGGCGACCAGGATTTATCTTCCTACGCTACAAAATCAAATCTAATATTTAAATTAAATATTTTAGATACGGCAGAAATGCTTAGCAATAGAATTAATAGAGATACAAATTCACTTAGTAACCGAATTGACAATAAACTTAATATTATTGATACTTCTGTAATGTTAAATAATCGATTTAATAAAGACACCGTCTCACTCAGCAATCGAATTAATTTAAAAGCAAATAGCAGCGATGTTACTAGTAGCTTGAATTTGAGGATTAATATTTCTGATACAGCTTTAATGTTGAGTAATCGTATTCATAGAGATACTTCATTCCTCAGCAATCGAATTAATTTAAAAGCGAACAGTAGTGATGTTATAACAAATTTAGCATTAAAAGCAAATACAACTGACTTAACGAGCAACTTGAACTTAAAAGTTAATTTTAACGATACAGCTTTAATGTTAAGTAATCGTTTCAAGCGTGACACCGCCTCACTCAGTAATCGAATTAATTTAAAAGCCAATAGTAGTGATGTTCTAACAGACTTAGCTTTAAAAGTAAATACGACTGACTTAATTGCAGAGCTTGATTTAAAAATTGACAAACAAACCGGGAAAATATTATCTACTAATGATTATACAAATACCGAAAAAGCCAAGCTAGCAGCAATATCTGGCAATAATACCGGCGACCAGGATTTATCTTCCTACGCTACAAATTCAAATCTTAATTTGAAAATAAATTTTACCGACACAGCTTTAATGTTAAGTAATCGTATCAAGCGGGACACCACCTCACTCAGCGATCGAATTAACTTAAAAGCGAACAGTAGTGATATTGTAACAGACTTAGTGTTAAAAGCAAACACGACTGACTTAATTGCAGGGCTTGATTTAAAAGTTGATAAACAAACCGGAAAAATATTATCTAGTAATGATTATACAAATATTGAAAAAGGGAAGCTAGCAGCAATCTCTGGCAATAATACCGGCGACCAAGATTTATCTTCCTATGCCACCAATTCAAATCTTGCATTTAAATTAAATATTTTAGACACGACAGCAATGCTAAGCAATAGAATTAACAGAGATACCACAGCATTAAGTAATAGAATAAATTTAAAAGCAAATACAACTGATGTTGTCAATGAATTATTACTAAAACAAGCAATCATTACCTCTGGCACCACAAGTCAATTTTACAGAGGTGATAAAACTTGGCAAACAATAAATTATGCTACTATTGGCGCTGCACCGACTGCTGGCTCTACTTCAATGACTACATTAGGCACTATCACAAGTGGCACTTGGAACGCTACGACTATCGCTGTAGCAAATGGTGGCACTGGTGCCACATCTTTGACTGCCAACGGTGTGTTAATAGGGAATGCAACAAGTGCCGTCACAACTGTTGCTCCTAGTACAAATGGAAATGTATTAACCTCTAATGGAACCAGTTGGATTTCAAGCACACCTTCAGTAAGTTTAATAAGAGAAGTTGCTAATGAATTTTCCGCTACTACCTCCCAAACATTATTCACTTTAACTCAAACACCTTCTGTAAATAGTAAAGTTAAAATGTATATTAATGGTGTTAGGATAAGTAATTCAGCCTATAGCATTTCAGGCGCTACTCTTACTTATAACGCAACCAATAATGGTGCTTATACTTTAACCGCAAGCGACAGAATTCAATTTGATTACTACTATTAAGTATCAGTTTTCATATACAATGAGCGTAAAAAATAAAAATCTAATATGTTTTCTCCTGATTTTCCAATTAATTGGATTATACGCTATTGCACAAAACAGTAATATAACAATCAGCACAAGCCCCACAAGTGGTGGTAATTGGACATATGCTACCATTGGATCAGACATTACCTATACTTTCACACCCAATACCAATAGTGCAACATTAAATAACACAGAACTTGTAAATAGACTCTACGGTGCAATTGGATACACCATTGGTAATGTAACTATTAGCACAGCTAATTCATCAGGCACTGAAAGTGGGTCAATAATAATAACTTCCGAAATTAGGACTATTAACAGGTCCACAACAAGGTATACATTGCAATTGATAGCAGCAGGTGATATGCTCATTAATGGAAACTTTGAAATGTCTGCTTCAAATTCGCCTTTGACTGCCAATTGCAACAATTTAATTTTAACAGCAGGCGGTAATATTTCACTCATTGGTAGGATAAATCTAACACCGACAAGTGCTTATAGAGACAATACAACCCTCTATAGTTCAAGTGGAGATATTACTATTAATGCCAATGGATTTGTGAAAATTGCTAACACCATCAATGCGGATGGCAGCTATAATTCAGCATACCAAGGCGCATATGAATATAGTAATGGCGGTAATATTAGTATAACAGGCTTGGGTGGGGTTAGCATTTCAAGCGATATTACTAGTTTCCCTTATGGCGGATCTTCTGGCACCATTACCATTAATTCAAGTAATACAACGCATACCACCAATGGCGTTAATAATGGACAAACTGCTGGCGTATTTTATTGTAGTAGTTTTTATAAAAAGGGAACTGGTGTATTTGCAATAAAATCTATAAATACTATTTTATATGGCACCAATATAAACCAAGGTACTTTAAAAATTATTACACAAAATACCATTCCGGTTACAAATACGTTAACGATTGATGCCGATGGAACTTTAGACATGAACGGCAAGAATTTTACCATAGCATCGCTTCAAGGCGCAGGAAATGTGGTGAGTAATATTGCAGGCACATTAAGCTTTACAACAGGATCTTCAAATAGTTCTACAACATTTTCTGGCGCCTTTAATGAAACTGCAGCTGTATTAAATATTATAAAAGTGGGTACCGGGAAATTAATATTGTCAGGTAGCAGTAACTACACAGGCACAACATTAGTCAATGCTGGAACATTGAATATTCAAAATGATGGTGCCCTAGGAACAAGTAGTATGGTAACTTTAAACGCAGTAAATACGCAATTAGAATTAGAATCTACTACCTCTCCCATCAATATAACGTCAACGCCCATCAAAATAAATGGAGGATTGGTCAACTATCCTTACGAAAGTAGTACTTTGAAAAATATAAGTGGAGATAATATTTGGTCTAGTAATATTATTTTAAATGGCAATGTAGTAATTAGTATAGATGCTGGGACTTTTGTTGTAAATTCTATAACTGGCAGTACCAATAATTTACAATTTACAGGCATTGGAGGTACGATCTATGTTAATGGTGCTATTAATATAGGCACAAGCACTTTGCAAAAAATGGGTGGCAGCACTTTAGTATTACAAAAAGAAAATTTCTATTCTGGCTACACTAGTATTAGTGGAGGTATAGTAAAAATTGAAAATGAAAAAGTATTTGGCGCTACGTCTAAAGTAAATATATACAGTACAGGGTCATTAGAGTTAGATAAAGGATTTACAATAACCGGTATCCCCTTATATATCGCAGCTTCTGGACTTAATAATTCTGGTGGCCTAAGAAATATTAGCGGAACTAATAGCTGGACTGGTCCTATTACTTTTAATAATACAGGTAGAATTAACTCAGACGAAGGTATTTTAATACTCCCTAATACTATAAATGCAATTACAGCAACTGATAATATTAAATTTGGAGGAAATGGCATTATTTCAGTAGACGGAATCATTGGATCGGGATGGGTGAGTCGTGATGGTTTTGGCACACTTCAATTAAATGCAGCCAATACCTATAGTGGTGAAACAACATTTATAAATGGGACTATTCAGTTAAATACCGAAAATGCAATTGCTAATAGTAGCCTTGTGTTTAATGGAGGGGTCTTAAAAACAACAGGGTTTAATCAAAGCTTTAATTATTTAACAATTAAAGAAAATTCAATTATTGATTTAGCAAATATGAGCCATACATTATCATTTACTGGTGAAGGATCCTTTGTTTTGAAGAGATTACTTATTAAGAATTGGCAAGGCGTTTATAATGGTACAACTGGAACAATGGGAATCATTAAAATTGGAACTAGAGAAACTACCAGTAAAGAATTTTTAGATCAAATACGCTTTATTGATCCGACTAATAAACAGTATAATTCTAAGCAACTTTCTACTGGAGAAATTGTCCCTAATAAAAACATAAAAATATACCCAACAAGGAATAGCAATATTAATATAAGTTCTGCTCCAACTTTTGGAGGGAAATGGACAAGTGCTACCGTAGGATCGATGATCACTTACACATTTATGCCATTTACCGATAACGCAAACCTTTGTATGTATGATATAAATAATAGAATCACCGGCAATGGATTTACTGTTGGGAATGTTACTATACAAACTACCAACACAACAGGCATTAAAAATATAACCACCAACGGAGAATATACTTTTAATAGCGATAAGTTCATAAATAGTAATGGCGCACTAAGATCAAATGGCGAAAATGGTTTAACAAATAATGGAAGTATCGTTGGTGCAAGTGTTGGCACACAACTAGGAAGTGTTTTTATCAATGAAACTTTATATGGGGTCAACTACAAACCTGTTTCCTACACTTTTAAAATTGAGGCAGGTGGCAGTATTGTATCCAATTCAAAATTAAATTTAGGTTGCGGAAACACCGATTTAAATTACACAGGCAATCATCTAGATTTTTCTGCAGGTTTGAATATTAATATAACAGATGCTATCTCCACTTATGGATATGGCACACAAACATGGGGTTCGGTAAAAAGTAATGGAGGGGATATAACTTTAACAGCTACTGAAAATATTAAAATTACAGCAGCAGGTACTATTCAATCCTATGGTGGACGCAATACGCTTCCCCCTCCTAATGATAATCTAACAACTAGTAATGGCGGCACAATTAGAATTACAGCTGGCAAAGGAATAACGTGTAATGGCACTATAGATGCATCTTCTGGTTATTTAAACAAGGGACTCAACGGCTATATTTACATTAAAAACGGGAACACCATTATCACAACTGGCGGAGGTATAAATGACGGGATGGCTAATGGAATTATTACTGGTGGCAATTTTGTCAAAGATGGATTAGGCACAATTGTACTAGGTCGATTAAATACATATAATGGCGCTACTTATCTAAATGAAGGTACGCTTCAATTAGGAATCAATAATTGTTTACCAGTCACAACGGAACTAGATTTAAGTGGGGGAATATTAAATATGGAAGGATTTAGCCAAACTGTAGCATATTTAAACGGGCTTCAGGATGCATCAATAAAATTTTCCAACAGCATCGTAAATACCTTGACAGCTAATTCAGTTAGGGTAGATTATTATTCCACTGGAAAAGTATTAACCATATATGGATGGGAAGGAACTTATGCATCACCAGGAAGTACTGGAAATTTTGGTAAGTTAATTTTTAATGGCACCCTCCAAACTGCTGCAAAACTTGGTCAAATTAAGTTTTACAATGTAGTTGATGGAACAACACATAGCGCTTTACAATTGGGCACCAAAGAAATCGTTGCTGGAGATTTATAATTATAACGACACGCCTCGCTTCCAAGGAATAAAATCATCTTGTTGTAACTGCACTGCTTTCGGAATAATTTCACCACTTGCAGCTTTAATACAATAATCCAAAATATTTTCTCCCATTTGTTCAATCGTTGCTAAACCATCAATAATATCTCCTGTATTAATATCGATAATATCGGACATACGTTTTGCTAACTTAGTATTCGTTGCTACTTTTATCACTGGACAAACTGGATTGCCAGTAGGTGTGCCTAATCCTGTAGTAAATAAAATTAAGGTAGCGCCACTAGCAGCCTTACCCGTTGTTGCTTCCACATCATTACCTGGTGTGCAAACTAAATGAAGTCCAGGCATTTCAGCAGGCTCTGTATAATCCAACACCGCTACTACAGGTGCGGTGCCGCCTTTTTTACATGCACCCGCACTTTTTATAGCATCGGTAATTAATCCATCTTTTATATTACCTGGGGAAGGATTCATATGAAATCCACTACCCACCGCGTGCGCCATTTTATTATATTCCTCCATTAATGTCACAAACTTATTTGCAGTTTTTTCATCCACGCATCTGTCTATTAATTCTTGCTCCGCACCACATAGTTCTGGGAATTCAGCAAGTAAAACCTGTCCCCCTAATGCAACCAGTAAATCAGCCGTGTGCCCCACTGCAGGATTTGCAGAAATTCCACTAAAGCCATCACTTCCACCGCATTTAACGCCAATACATAACTTACTCAATGGTGCAGGCATGCGTTCAATTTTATTTGCTTCCACCAAATGAACCAATGTTTGCTGAATGGCTGATTTAATTAATTGTTCCTCACTTTGCGATTGTTGTTGTTCAAAAGTGATCAGTGGCTTATAAAAATTTGGATTTCTTTTTTTTAAATCACTTTTAAATTCAGACACTTGTAAATGCTGACAACCCAAACTCAATAAAGTAATGCCAGCCACATTAGGATGATCTGCATATGCGGCTAATAAATTACTTAAGGTAGACGCATCTTGCCTGGTTCCACCACACCCCCCTTGGTGATTTAAAAATTTAATCCCATCTATGTTTTTAAATACACGATGATGTGAAATAGGCGCCAAAGCAGTATGCTCCTCAATGCCCATGGCACCTGTTTGTTGGTAGGTAGCAACCAATTGTTCTGTAAACTCTTTGTACTTATCCGTAATGGTATAGCCTAGTGCATGGTGTAATGATTCTTTGATCACATCCAAGTTTCTATTTTCACAAAAAACGGTTGGAATAAATAACCAATAATTAGCAGTTCCCACTTTTCCATCTGCTCTGTGATAACCATTAAACGTTTTATTCGCATACTTTTCAATATTAGGTGCTTGCCACGCATAATCATTCCCACGATAAGCATAAGCATCCGCTTCATGTTTGGTATTTTCCACTGACATTCTTTCACCCAATAAAACTTGATCCACTATAATTTTCCCAACAGTAATACCATACATTACAACGATGGCTCCTTTGGATAAATCCTGAATGAAAAACTTATGTTTCTCTTCAATATTTTCCTTTAATATATAGGTTGCATCATGGTATTGAATGCTATCCCCTTTACTCAAATTAGTTAAAGCGACTAATACATTATCCTTAGGATGAATTTTGATTACTTTATTTGCGCCCATGATTTTATTATTACTTAAAAATACTACAAAACTAGTTGAGGGAAGGTAGTGTGTGAACAATAATTTCTAAAAGACAATTCATTTTAGTTGCCATTAGGATGGCCTCAGTGCAAAATGAGTCAGTAGTAGTTCGAGTACTGTCTTCCCGACAATAGTATTTATGCCCCTACCTCAAAAGGATTTCATTGCTCCGCAATGAAACGCGCAGCATAAAATTTGTAAACACTAAGCAAGCTTATTTTTTCAAATTTTATCCCACTCGTCGCCTTCGGTAAATCCTTTTTCCGTAGGGGCATAAAAAAAGCCAGTATTACTACTGACTTTTTTTGGTCGGGAAGACAGGATTCGAACCTGCGACCACCTGGTCCCAAACCAGGTACGCTACCGGACTGCGCTACTTCCCGTCCTTTTATAACTTTCGTTATAATATTTTTACCGGTAAAAAACTCATATTCAAGAACTTAAAAGAGCGGAGAGGAAGGGATTCGAACCCTTGGTACAGTTTAACCCGTACGGCAGTTTAGCAAACTACTGATTTCAGCCACTCATCCACCTCTCCTCCAAAAACCTCTTTCGAGGGGTGCAAAAATAAGCACTACGACCTTAAATACCTAAAAAAATTCCGGAATAAACTTAAATAAACTTAGATCTGGACCCCGAATACCTCAAATAATAATTTCAACCATAATAATAGGTAAATCAAGTACAATAATTAAATAAAAGGAAGGTAGGAATTAGGAAGCAGTATGGCATGAACTACATTGCTGCCAACTGCACTTTTTGGGTCAACTCCATTACGTTTTCTCTAAACATAGAATCCGTATCCATTAAATCCTTTACTGTTTGACAAGAATGTATAACAGTAGTATGATCACGACCACCAAAGTGTTCTCCGATCGTTTTTAATGAATTCTTAGTAAATGCTTTAGCCAAGTACATGGTAATTTGACGTGCTTGTACAATTTCACGCTTACGTGTTTTTTGTAATAGCTTATCGTAAGGAACTTCGAAAAATTCGCAAACCATTTTCTGAATGGCATCGATCGTAATTTCTTTGCTGCTTGTTTTAACAAAGTTGCGTAAAACCTTCTTTGCTAATTCAACATCAATTTCTTTTTTATTCAAAGAAGACTGTGCTAATAAGGATATCAACGCACCTTCTAACTCTCTTACGTTCGTATTAATATTATATGCCACATACTTCACCACTTCTTTTGGCATATCTAAACCATCCGCCTTCATCTTCTTTTCCAAAATTTCGATACGGGTATCGTAATCTGGCACTTGAATATCAGCACTTAAGCCCCAACGGAAACGGCTTAATAAACGTTCTTGCAAACCTTCTAAATCCTTTGGTGCTTTATCTGAAGTTAAAACCAATTGCTTTCCGCTTTGGTGCAAGTGATTAAAAATAGCGAAGAATGCATCCTGAGATTTTTCTGCCCTATTGAAAAATTGAACATCATCAATAATCAACACATCTATCAATTGATAAAAATGTATGAAATCATTAATTGCATTATTACGACTATGATCTTGAAACTGGTTGATGAATTTTTCCGAACTCACATATAAAACAACCTTATTTGGATGCGCACGTTTTACATCATTTCCAATAGCTTGTGCCAAATGTGTTTTTCCAAGACCTACCCCACCATAAATAACCAAGGGATTAAATGAATTAGCACCTGGCTTTTCAGCAACTGTTTTACCAGCGCGACGCGCCACCCTATTACAATCTCCCTCAATAAATGAATCAAATGTATAATTATGGTTTAACTGAGGATCAATCTGCATTTTCTTTAACCCAGGAATCACAAATGGATTTTTCACTGGATTATCAATCACCAACGGGAAATTCATCTCGTTGTTATTATAAGTTTTCATACCGCTAGCTGGAACATCCATTGAACCTTTTTTATTATTCCCGCTATCCACCATGATTCTATATTCCAACCTAGCTTCTTTTCCTAATTCACGCTTTAAAGTTTTAGCTAATAAGTTAACGTAGTGCTCCTCGATGTACTCGTAAAAAAATTGACTTGGAACTTGAATCAGTAAAACGTTTTCTTTTAAATCAACTGGCTGTATAGGCTCAAACCAAGTTTTAAAGTGCTGCCATTCGACAATATCTTTAATAATCTTTAAGCAATTACTCCAAATTAATTCTGCACTCTTAGCCATCTTACTTTCTAACCCTTTATATGATGATAAAACTTGTTCCTTTTTTTCTGATTTCCCTTGCGCCTATTTAACTTTTGTTAATCCTTGAATCAGTATGCGAATATGAAGCCTTTATGTTGAAAAAAAAACTTTTTTTTTTGGTTTTTTTTACATGTACCCCAAACATTGGATTCAACCCCCTTTACTGCAGCTAATCAGGCGTTCAAGATAGCACCTTTTTTTAATAATGGGGTAGTTTATCCACTAATTTTTAAGGTTTTTTTAATCGATATGCATCTTGATTTGTAATTAAAATAGCCCCTATCCCATTTGGTCAAATATTGCTACCTTTAACTACTTAATAATAACTATGAGCTACGAATTAACCGGCAAGCTACTTGCCAAATACGAAATCATTCAGAGGAAGGAAACCTTTAAAACTAGGGAGTTTGTCATTGAAAAGACCGATGATATCAATGGCAAAATCATCACTAATTATGTGAAATTTCAGTGTGTACAAGATCGTACAACCATGCCAGACCGCTTTAACCTTGGTGATACCGTAAAAGTCCTTTTTAATATAAAAGGCTCCAAATGGAATAAGGACGGTAAGGACAATTATATCACCAATTTAGATGCTTGGCGTATGGAAGCTGTTCAACTAGGTGGTAATACAGCTCCTACTGAAACCAATACCTATTTTGACATTCCTGCGAACGAATCAGGCGACGACCTACCTTTCTAATACTATACATGAATTAGGCATATAATATAGTCACCAGTTATGACACTATATTATATGCTCAATTCTAGGTTTATTATATATAAATAGTCTATAATATATAGGCTGCATTTTTTTAGGATAAAAACCTAACCCATGCAAAAAACAATCGCTTTAAAGCTGACCCCCTCCGAAGTTGCAAGCCAACTCATTTTATTGAATGCTATTTCCCAAGCATTAGCCGAACCAAGTACCCATATCCAAGGATTTCAAATTCTCAAACAATCTATTGATGCCCGAAGCCGCCAGCAGGTTTGGGTAAATCTAAGTATTCTAGTGTTTATAAACGAAGCGCCAAGTCAAAGATATATTTCACCCCTCCTTTTTGAAGATTTGCCAATAAATGCCAAGGAAGTAATTATTATTGGTGCTGGACCTGCGGGATTATTTGCAGCCCTAGAATGTATTCAGCTAGGACTTAGACCCATTATATTAGAAAGAGGTAAGGATGTAAGATCGCGCAGAAGAGATTTGGCTAAATTAAATAAGGAAGGCGTGGTCAATCCCGAGAGTAACTATTGCTTTGGAGAAGGAGGCGCTGGCACGTATAGCGATGGTAAATTATATACCCGTAGTAATAAGCGCGGCAGTATTGATAAAATTTTACGTTTGTTTTACCAATTTGGAGCTGACGAAAGTATTTTATACCAAGCACATCCACATATTGGTACCAATAAATT
>Ga0315909_10003795_pt1 | contig 18209 bp, 19 predicted proteins | sample LakEriMetagenome_11_FD_203527 | JGI IMG/M metagenome (GOLD analysis project Ga0315909, IMG submission 203527) | Freshwater fungal communities from buoy surface, Lake Erie, Ohio, United States - Buoy 2 MA125 | ecosystem: Environmental > Aquatic > Freshwater > Lake | place: USA: Lake Erie, Ohio... | reverse complement strand
ATTGAGCGCGAGGCCCATAGGAATAATGCGGGGTTCAGTAGTGGTCATGGTTGTCTCTCACTTAATGATTTCTTCGTAAACGTCTGTGTACAACTCGTCGAGCGATGGTTCAGGGCTATTCATTGCGAATTCCACTGCATCGTCCACCATCGCAACGATCTTGTCTTCGATTTCAGCAAGCTGTGCTTCGTTGGCGTGGCCGTTTTCCAACAACCAGGCACGGAAGGCCGGCACTGGGTCGGCAGCCATTGCAGCCTTGCGCTCTTCTTTTGGCATGTACTCCATGGCATCACCCATGAGGTGGCCGTAGAAACGATACGTACGAGCTTCAATGAGAGTTGGACCCTCACCTGCACGAGCGCGTGCAATTGCTTCGCCAGCGGCATGCCACATTGCAACAGGATCGTTACCGTTCACTGTTACTGCAGGCATTCCGTATGCGGCACCACGCTCTGAGATGTACTCGACACCTGTCGACATCGACATTGGTGTGTGCTCGCCATAAAGGTTGTTCTGGCAAACAAAAACCACAGGCAATTTCCATACGGCGGCCATGTTCATGCCTTCGTGGAAAGCACCAATGTTTGATGCACCATCACCGAAGTTCACAACAGTGACCTGGTCGGTTCCTGCAAGCTGGGCTGCGAGTCCGAAACCGTTGGCAATAGGAATACCTGAGCCCACGATGCCGGTGGTTACTACCAAGCCCGAGTCGGGATGCGTGATGTGCATTGGGCCACCCTTGCCTTTGCACGTTCCGGTGGAACGGCCAAGGAACTCTGCCCAGAGTTCACGCATTGGTACACCCTTTGCAAGGTGGTCGTGAAGACCGCGATAGATGGTGACCACATAGTCATCGGGGCGAAGGTGCACGGCATAACCGGCGCTGATGCACTCTTGTCCGCGTGGCGAGTAATAGATCAATTGGATTTGACCACTCGTCAACATCGAGCGGAAACGCTCATCGGTGGTTTTGATCTTGTTTTGGATCTCGTACATCTGTACGAGGGTTTCACGATCTGGTGAATCGGGACGGTTAGTTGTTGCCATAGGGTCTCGTATGCCTTTACAAATCCGAAAACGGGATGTGGGTTTCTCAATAGTCTTCAAAAAAAATATTGCCCTGCTTTCCTATCAGAAAAAGGGTCTCACCAAGGTGGTCGAACGGTGAGCGGCGAACGAAATTGCCGCCTCGGCACCAAAACTTGCCTCGCTAAACGCTTTTTGTGGCAAGGAAGGCAGCCAGCTCGCGGGGCTTATCGCCCTGAATGCTGTGGCCAGCCCCGTCGATGACCAGCACGTCGGCTCGGCCCTGGCGTCGCTTCAACTCGGCAACATCGGCATCGTCAACCACGGGCGAGGTTCCTCCTCGCAATAATGTGAGCGGGCAGTTCAACGCGCCAATGAGGTCCCACAATTTACCCAGCGCATCACCCGAGATGGGCTCTGAGTTTTCACTGCGAATATGGCTTCGGCGGTCGTAGCGCCACTGCCACGAGCCATCATCGAGTTGTTTGGCATTATGCAAAATGCCGCGACGCAACGACTCGATAGTGCGAGTGGGGTTGTGCTCAATAGTGCGCTTGAGCAGGTCGTCAAATGAGGCAAAGGCTTGCGGACCATTAACAAAATCGAGAATTGCTTTGGCCTTATCGCCATTCACACCTGGGGTGATATCGACAAGCACGAGTTCTTGCACCAAGTGTGGCGCATGGCCAGCAAGAGCTAATGAGGTGAGACCTCCCAGCGACATTCCCACCACTATTTTCGCCGAAGCCGCATGCAACGCAACGACCTCGGCAATATCGACTGCCATGGAGTGCGGTGAATACATGGCATCGTCTCGCCACGACGAGTGGCCGTGGCCGGGCAGGTCGATGGCAAGTGCTGGCACACCAAGATCGAGAAGAACTGTGTCCCACGTGTGCGCATTTTGTGACCCGCCGTGAACGAAAACCATCTGCGGTTCTGCACTTCCCCACTTCAGAGCACTTACCGTGCGACCATCGCCAAGTTGATGAGCAATGCGCTGCACCTGTGGTTGCGCAGATGCTGTTAAGAAATACTCAGCGATGTTCTCGTGAAATAGTGAGAATTCGTCGTAGGGCACTCGTTGCATTGTTCCTCACATTTCAGGGCAGCGAACTTGCTGGCACCTGAGCAACGGTAGACGTTGTTGCCGTAGCCACAGGTGCTGGAAGCGTGGTGGTGGTTTTTTGCTTCACAGTGGTTGTTGTTTGCACAACAGTTGACGTTGTCGATGTTGAACTTGTGGTGGTGGTGTAGTTCGGATCGGGTTTGTCGGCAGGAGGAACCGGTGCACCGTATTGTTCTGGTTCTTTCACACCGTCAAATACATAGACCCGGTCTCCATAGGCCACGAGTGTTTGAAAATACTCAGACACATGCATGGGGATGCGCACGCATCCGTGAGAGGCAGGTGCATTGGGCACTTGCGCAGCACCATGTACTGCGATGCCGCCGTTGAAATACACCGGGTTCCACATGGTGCCGAGTTTGCTTTGACGCGTTCCCGACTTGCGGTTGTAGAAGTAATAAAACCCTCCAGGCGTTACTGCATTTCCACAAATACCTTTTTTGAGTGGCTCGGTACCAGGGTTGCCTTGCTCGCCTGGGTCGATGGTTACTTCTTCACACCAGTCTTCTCCGGTGCCCGTGGAAATGTGTGTCACCAAAATGGGCTTTCCCTTTTTGAACACCACCATCACTTGCTCGGGAAGGTAGATCTCAACGTGTGATTCGGTAGGAGCCTGCGGGCGACGCGGAACAATGAGGTTGTCTTGTTGCATCAACTGCCACGACTCTGGCGTGATGGAACCTGTTACTTTTTTGCGCGGCGTTTTCAAGACCAGTTTTTCAAAGGCCCACACCGACTGCGTGGTGTTGTAGCCAAAATCACCATCGATGAGGTTGGGGTCAAAGGCGAGATCTTTCAGCCTTTGTTGAAGACGGCGAACGTCTGGGCCTTGTACACCCGCTTTTAACGTACGAGTGAGCGTGGGAACTGTTGTTGTAGGACCACTTGCAATTGTTGTTGTGGGAGTGCTGTCGCCATTATCACCATCGGTTGTAGCTCCAAAGGCAACGACTCCAACGAGCAACGCTGCGGCTACACCAGCAGGCCACCACCGACGCACATGGTTCGGTGGAGCATCGAAGCCTTGAGGGAAATCGTCAATCGGCTTCAATTGCTCGAAGTTCTTTACGCAAAGTGAACATTTCCTTGAGTATTTTGCGAATGACTGAAGGAGAACTGAGCGTTGAAACGCCACGGGTACGTGGGAAATAATCGACGCCGAATTGAATAACGCTCATTCCGAGTTTCTTTGCACGAATAACAAGTTCGGCATCAATGAAAGAGCCTTCGCTTTTCAATTCAATTTTCTCAAAAATAGAACCACGACAAAGTTTGAATGCAAAGTTGATATCGCGCATTTTGACACCGAAGAACACTCGAACCAGGCCGTTGTAAAACTGCGAATACACCGTGCGCACGTAACCTTCGCCAGTGCGGTCGAATCGGTAAGCACTGACGATGTCGGCTTCGTAGTAACGCAGTAAGCGCACCGCGCGTCGCACTTCAAGCATGTCGAAGGGAAGGTCGGCATCGGTGTATAGAACGAGGTCACCAGTCGCAGTGGCAAAACCCGTCTTCATGGAACCACCCAGTTTGCGGTTCACTGGGTGATGCACCACTTTGACGCGAGGGTCTGCCTCGGCAGCGTTGTCGGCAATTTGTGGCGTTTTGTCGGTTGAGGCATCGTCGATGATGATGAGCTCATAGGTTTCAATATCGCCATCAGCAATGAGCACGTCGCACAGTTCGCGACCAGCCGACAGAGCCCGTTCGAGGTAAGCCTCTTCATTCCACATCGGGAAAAATATGGAGAGTTTCTTGAAATGCGCAGCGTTCATAGCGGTATTTAGGCTAGTGGCGTAGACCCAATGCGCGACACCGCTCAATCAACTCGTGGCAGTAGCGTGTTCATATGGCAAATGGCGACTTCGTGCGGTATTTCGGCACACCACTGTCTCGCACATGGAACCGCGTTCTCTTTCTCACATGGGGGCTCTTTGCCGTGGCGATGGGTTTTCTCGCAGCGGCTAGCCAACGCACCGGGAAACGTTTGTGGTGGGTCGACGCCCACGGTATCCAGCTCTTTTTCACCATTGCACTAATTTACTTCAGTGCCGTTGCGGTCATCGGGCTCGCCATCAAACAATCACGTTTCGCCCTCTCTGTGGCAATCCTTGTTGGCATCGCTCATATTGTGAGCGCATGTTTTGACCTCTCGGAAACAACTGGGTCAGCTGTCCCCGCATTTGTATTGGCCATCTCTACCCTTGCGGCCAGCCTCGCTTGTACAGCCGGCATTGGGCAGCGCCCGAGCACAAGAACCCAGTAAAGCCCCTCCTTAAATAGAACTAGTCTTTTTAAAAATTGAGAGTGGTGGGGGCTACACATGCGCACGATCAAACATCCATTATCAGGGGCTCTTTACGACCTCACCGACACAGGCACCGTTCTTGTGCAAAAAGATGGCGCCACAGGCGAGTTCACCAGTGAAGGCCGATACATCACCGGAGCCATCAAACAATGCGACCCGCATATATGTGTGTGGATCGCTGGTCGCCAAGTTCCCTCGAATCCCCGTGCAGGGGCACAATCACTCATTGACGACAAAGGAAACACATGAGCATCACATCAAACGACAAAACTTCTGCTCGCTCACCGGGCCTCAACTATCAAGATCTTCACGAACGCGATTCACGCCCCGTACCCGAGGTTTTGCGTTGGCAAAGTGGCGGCTGGCTCGGCGATGAAGACATCCCTGTGTCGCGCTATATGAGTCGCGAATTCCATGAAATTGAAAAAGAAAAAATGTGGAAGCGCGTTTGGCAAATGGCATGCCGCGAAGAAGACATTCCGGAAGTAGGCGACACTCTGGTCTATGAAATTTGCGATATCTCCTTGCTCGTGGTGCGCACTTCGGAAAGTCAGATCAAAACCTATTACAACGCTTGCCTCCATCGTGGTCGACAACTGCGTGAGTTCGACGGCAATGCACAAGAACTACGTTGCCCCTTTCACGGCTTTTGCTGGAATCTCGACGGTTCGCTCAAACAAGTTCCTTGCGAGTGGGACTTCCCTCATGTTGAAAAAGCCGAGTGGGGCCTCCCTGAAGTAAACGTTGCAACATGGGGCGGGTTCGTATTTATTAACCTCGACCCAAATTGCGAGTCATTTGAATCATTCCTCGGAGATTTCGGATGGCATTTCGAAAAGTGGCCACTAGAAAAGCGCTACAAGAGCGTTCACGTTGCACGCATTTTTCCTTGCAACTGGAAAGTAGTGCAAGACGCTTTTAGTGAGGCATTCCACGTGGTTGCAACTCACCCACAATTGCTCGCTGCTATTGGTGATGCGAATTCACAGTATGACTGGAAAGACAACTACTCGCGTGCAATCACCCCGAATGGAACACCGAGCCCGCACATCAAGTGGATTCCCACCGAACAAGAAATGTTCGATGCGATGTCTGACCGCAGGCTTGATGAACCACCAATTGTCACCCTCGCCGATGGGGCAACAGCTCGTTCCACCGCAGGTGATGGTGGACGCGCAATGTTGAAAGAAGTCCTTGGTGATAAAGCAGATGAAATTAGCGATGCTGAATTAAGCGACAGCATTTATTACACGCTGTTTCCCAACTTCCACCCGTGGGGCGCTTACAACCGCATCTGCTATCGCTTTCGCCCATACGAAGACCGCCACGACATGTCGGTGATGGAGTGCATGTACCTCGAGCCATATGACGAGTCGCAACCAAAACCACCAGCAGTACCCATTCATTGGCTGGGCGTCGACGACGATTGGGCAGAAGCTCCTGAGCTCGGCTTGCTTGCTCGCGTTTTTAACCAAGACACGTACAACTTGCCAAAGGTGCAAAAGGGTCTGAAGAGCATGAAAAAGCCTGGGGTTACCTTGGCTAACTATCAAGAGACAAAAATACGTCACTTCCACAAACGACTATCTGAGTGGATTGCGAAGCCATAGCGAGCAAGCAACTGCTCATCTCAGAAATCGTTAATAACATCGCTACGGGTGCTTTCACTCGGTACGGTAAGAGTCATGTCTGGTACCGATTCCTCCGCCTCACGCTCGAAAGTCCTCACGCAACTCCCTGCCGGGGAACGAGTGGGTATTGCTTTTTCTGGTGGACTCGACACTTCTGCTGCAGTTGCGTGGATGCGCGAAAAAGGCGCCCTGCCCTATTGCTATACAGCAGACCTTGGCCAGCCCGATGAACCAGAGCTCGACCAAATACCTGACCGCGCCAAAGAGTACGGAGCAGAACTTGCTCGTCTCATCGATTGCCGCGAAGAACTTGTTCGCGAAGGTCTTATTGCATTGCAGTGTGGTGCTTTTCATATCACCACTGCGGGCAAAACATATTTCAACACCACCCCACTTGGCCGCGCAGTAACAGGAACACTTCTTGTTCGAGCCATGCAAAGTGACAACGTCGACATTTGGGGTGACGGTTCCACTTACAAGGGAAACGACATCGAGCGCTTTTATCGCTATGGGCTCATGGTCAATCCTTCTCTGCGTATCTATAAGCCTTGGCTCGACCCCACTTTCGTCAACGAACTCGGAGGCAGAAGCGAAATGAGTGAATTCCTCACTACTCGCAAGTTGCCCTACCGCGCTAGCAAAGAAAAGGCGTATTCCACCGACGCCAATATTTGGGGCGCAACACATGAAGCAAAATTGCTCGAAGAACTCAATAACGGTATGGACCTCGTGGAGCCCATCATGGGTGTCGCACATTGGAAGAGCGACGTTTCTATTACTGAAGAAACAGTCACCATGGAATTCGTTGAAGGCTGGCCAGTTGCGCTCAACGGCAAAAAGTTTGAAACGCAAACTGATTTGGTTCATGAAGCAAACGCCATTGGCGGTCGCCACGGCCTGGGCATGAGCGACCAAATTGAGAACCGCATTATTGAAGCAAAGAGCCGCGGTATTTACGAGTCACCAGGGCTCGCTCTCTTGCACATTGGCTACGAACGCCTTGTGACCGGTATTCACAACGAAAATACTCTCGAGAACTACCGCACCATGGGCCGCCGCTTGGGTCGCTTGCTGTACGAAGGTCGCTGGTTCGACCCACAAGCACTCATGCTGCGTGAGCCGCTCATGCGTTGGGTAGGCAGTGCAGTCACCGGAACCGTCACCGTGCGCTTACGTCGCGGCGATGACTACACCTTGGTCAATACCACTGGTCCACATCTCACCTATGCACCTGAGCGCCTCAGTATGGAACGCGTCGACGATGCACCATTTGGCCCACTCGACCGCATCGGTCAACTCACCATGCGCAATCTCGATATTGACGACAGTCGCGAGAAGCTTGAGGTGTACCGCAAAACAGGAACACTCGGTGCTGGTGGCTTACTGGGTCTCGACCCAGGCAAGTAGTAACTACTGCGCAAGTACGCGCTGCATGATTTCTGCAAGTAGTGCTATTCGTGGCGCAATGCTTTCTACAACTACATGTTCTGTTTCACCATGGGCACCGCCGCCTACTGCGCCCAAGCCATCGAGCGTACGAATACCAAGTGCTGCGGTGAAGTTGCCATCGGAGCCTCCGCCCACAGACACTCCATTAATACTTTCGCCCGTCACTGCGCGATGAGACTCCACGGCAAGCGCGAACAACTCTTCTGACATTGAAGAATGCATTGGTGGACGATGCAAAGAACCACTGACGGAAATGCTTGCACCCGGCACGACAGGAACAAGCGAAGACATCAATTTCTCTACGCGCGCCTTTTCATCAGGCACCACAACCCGCGCATCAACCAACACCTGTGCCTCTGCAGGAACGGTGTTATCGGTTGTTCCTGCACTAGCTACCGTTGGCGTGACCGTGGTGCCAAGTTCTGCGTTGCCAAACGTTGAAATACGTTGTACTTGGTGAGCGAGTTCAAGGAGAGCGTTCACTCCTTTTTCCGGTTCTAACCCGGCATGCGAAGCACGGCCCGTAATGCGCACATCGAATGTTCCTGTTCCTTTGCGCGCAATTTTTAATGCACCGCCATCGGCACTTGGCTCAAGCACGAGTACCGCACCAGTTTTTCCGAGCGCTTGCGCTCGTTCTTCAATGAGTGCGCGACTAGTGGAGGAGCCCACTTCCTCATCTGCTGTCCAGAGCATTTCAATACCCGAAGTATCGATACCGGCGCTTTCGAGAATTGACATTGCGTAAATGGCCTGCACAATTCCTGCGGCCATATCGAATACGCCTGGCCCACGCAACACCTTGCCATCGTTACTAAAGGGTCGCGCAGTGAGAGTTCCCATGGGGTGCACCGTGTCGTGATGACCCAATAACAAAATGCGAGGAGCACCCAGTGATGGCACCAACACATGTGGACCAACCGCAGAGTCGACGAGCACGCAAGACCGTTGCGCAACACGCTGAATAATGCTCTCTAAGTGTGCAGCACTTTTTGTCACTTGGCTTGTGTTGCGCGAAGGTGACTCAATATTGACCATTGCTTCAATATCGCTGAGCACCTGAGGCAGCATCGACTGAGCAGTGGCAAGAAACGGATGCATACATAGATGTTGCCACGATGCCCACCCATTTCGCAGCCAATTTCGCATAACCTCATCACATGCGCCGTTTCACCCCAGTTATCTCTTTGTCCATCGCTGCCTGTGTTGTGCTGTCTTCCTGTGGCTCCAGCACTTCAGATGCGCCAATAACGACCGCCAGCACTGCAACCACTTCGAGCGTGTCAGCAACTCCAGATACCAGCACAGCCACACCCACCACCGCGCTCACTGCCGATTTTTATCAAGCACCCACCGACCTCAGCGCCTTGCAGCCTGGCGACCTCATTCGCTCATCAATTGTTTCCACCACGAATGATTTCACGGCATTTACCGTTCTCTATGCATCGCGTTCAGTCTCCGATGCACCCATTGCAGTGAGTGGCATGGTGTGGGTTCCTAACGCCCCTACAGCAGGCAACCCATTGGTTTCCTATGCACACGGCACCACCGGCATTGCCGATGAATGTGCCCCAAGCAAAAGCAACGGAGCTGGGGAGACCGGAGTCATCGCCAACATTTTGGTTTCACAGGGATACATCTTTGCTGCAACCGACTACGAAGGCCTTGGCACTGCAGGTGTGCACCCGTACGTTGTAGGTGTGAGCGAAGCTCGCAGCATGCTCGACATCATTCGCGCAGCACGTCAGCTCACGGAATCTCGTGGCAAGTCAGTGGTATGGGGTCATTCACAAGGTGGTGGTGCTGCACTCATGGCAAGCGAAGCTGCTCCGAAGTACGCCCCCGATGCACAAGTGGTGGGCGCTGTTGGTGGCGCCCCCGTTGTTGAACTCGACAAACTGAGCGCAGTCTTCACTACTACCGATTCGTTTGGTTTCATGTTTATGGTGGCTGCAGGCTTTCGTGCTGCATACCCCGACATCGACCTCTCCAAAGTAATGACCCAAAAAGGTCTCGACATGGTTGCTCTCGCTGAAAGCACTTGCACCGACGTCATCATGAAAGCACGTGGCACCGACGTAAAGACATACCTCTCTGTTGATTCTCTCAACATCGAACCACTGCTGTCGCGCCTTCAAGAGAACACGCCAGGAAACATTGCAACCGATGTTCCGATTTTTGTGTACCACGGTGAAGCCGACGAACTCATTCCTGCCTCTACGTCGCTGCAATACCTCGAGCGTGCATGCGCAACTGGCGGCTACAACATTCAACGCAAGACCTATGCGGGCGCAACACATGTCGATGTTCTCTTCAGCGCTTCAACCGACATTCAAACCTGGATTGCCGATCGCTTCAACGGAGCCGCACCCACCCCGACTCCCTGCGCGTAGTACTGCATCGGCAATGATGGAGAAATGGAATTCATTGCCAACTTCATGACCGCCGAAGAGGACCCCGTTGTTTGGTCTCAAACACGTGAAGCAGAAGGCTGGAATGTGCTTGGCTGTGCAGACCATTTCTTTAGCCCCAACAAGAGTTACCCCCACGTGTGGGTCACGCTTGCCACCATGGCGGCAGCAACAAAAAAAGTGAAACTCACCACTTCGTTCGCTAATAATTTATTTCGCTCGCCCGTTGAATTCGCACAAGCATCACTGCAAATGCAATCGGTCTCACATGGCAGGTTTGAAGCAGGTCTCGGCGCCGGTTGGGAAAAAGCAGAAGCAGAAGGCTCGAGCATTCGGTACCCAAGCCCTGGCGAACGCGCCGGAATGTATATTGAGTCGGCACATATTGTGCGTGAACTTTTCGATACAGGTGGCTGCACTTTTTCTGGCAAGTACTACAACATGGATGTTCCAAAAATCGGACCCATGCCCGCTGCCGGGCCCCCTCCACTGGTTGCATCTCTAGGTGGCCCGCGCACCATTCAGGGCATTGCCCCCATTGCCGACCGCGTGGAAATCAAACTCATTTCTGGCATTACACGCAACGGAAGTGTCGACCTTCCCGCAATGGCCACCATCCCCGAGTCGCACCTATACGACCTCGTACAACAGGTGCGCGAGGTGAACCCCACGGTTCCTCTCAGTGTGTTCATTTTGTGCAGTGTTGGCGACGACGCGCGCACCGCAGCGGTAGAGAACATGTTGGGCAACTCATTCCTCGGTGGGTTTTACGGCTCGGCTTCAAAAGTGTCGGAGTCGATGTTCCGCCTTGCCGAGGCCGGCATTGACCGCGTGGAAGTGAGCCCGTTTACCGAGAGCAGTTTCGCCAATTTGGCGACGAAACTTTTTGCATAAAGCTTCGTAGTAGTGCCCGGGATGGGACTTGAACCCATACGGCTATTTCTAGCCAGGGGGGTTTAAGCCCCCCGCGTCTGCCTATTCCGCCACCCGGACGCCGCCTTTAGGCTACGCGCTCAGGAGCCAAGATCGCACGAGAAAAAGCTGTGGATGCAGGAGCCGACTGCAAAAGTTGCTCGACTTCTTCCCACAATGCGGTACGCAACGTGCATGACTCGACAAGCGAGAGGTCGTTCAACACCACAATGCCCTCAATCATGTCGGCAAGCACCCCAGCAAGCGGGCGACCCTTGATGGCTACAGCGACGACTCCGCCACCTTGGCGACGACGGATGGTGCGCTGGACCCCAACAACACGTGGTGGGCTGCGAAAACCTGGAGCAACGAGACCGTACCGCGCAGCCACGGCACCAAGCAGATGAGCTGCTGTGGTGAAAGTAGCGGTATCGGACATGCATGCATCATGACAGCAGGGTGTCACAGCAATTCTCTAGTGTTGCGCCGTGAGCGACGCACCACATAACCCCATCCAAACCATGGTGCTCAATGTGCTCGCCAAACGTGGCGACTTTGTTCCTAGTTCTCCCGAGCTCGCCACCGAGGTAGAAGAGCACCTATGCGACGCGCTCTCGCCTATTGCCGAGCACTACAGCACCAGCAACCCGCTCTGGATCACCAAGCATGCTCTCAGCACTGTGCACGGGTGCGAAGCGCACCATGTTGCATCGCGCGACTCTTTTGCATGGACCATTGCTTCTGTACGCGGCACCGTTGCCCACAAAGCAATTGAAATTCTCATCAATACACGCACCCCACGTAGCCCCGGCGAATATGTTGACGACGCACTCGATCGCATTGTTGAATCTGAGCGCGGCACCGCATCCGACTTCATTGCCTCATTGTCTCCAGGTGAACAAGCCGATCTGCGCTCACAAGTAGTCGACCTTGTGACGAAGTACGAAGACTCATTTCCCAAGTTAGAAATGCGCTGGCGCCCCGTGGTGGAAAGCAACGCAAAAGTAGAACTCTTTGGTGGTGCTGTTGTCATGAGCACACGCGCCGACCTCGTCATTGGCGCACCGGGCAGCAAGGTCATCATCGACATCAAATCGAGCCGCATTATGGCTTCACACCGTGAAGACCTGCGCTTCTATTCATTGGTAGAAACATTGCGCTCTCGCCAATCGCCTCGGCTCACTGCAACATTTTCTTTAGAGACACAACGCATCGACGCTGAAGACGTTTCGCTGTCTACTCTCAGCGTTGCTGTGCATCGTTTAGTTCAAGGTGCACAACTCTTGCACGAGCTCGACCAAGAAAAACGTGCACCCACTCGTCGCAGTGGCAGCACGTGTTACTGGTGCCCGCTCGCTGATACCTGCAATGAGGGCCAAGAATTTTTAACGGGCGACCGCGACGCCTAGATCCATAACAGCAAAAGGAACACCAAGCGCTGCCCCACTGCGGGCACTTGCGATTCTTCTTCCTGGTTGTGTTGCTGGTTTTGGAGCTCCTAAAACATCAGGGCCAAGACGTGTGCTCAAAGCATCGACATCGCTCACATTCACCACAAAACCCCAGAGATGTGTTTTTTCTACTTGTTCTTGCGCACTCACCACTTCCACCACAACTGAACCCAGTTTGTGAAAGGCCTGCTGCATGCCAGAGCCAGCATCGCGCGTGCGTTTCACTGGGGCACTAGTTGCAGCTTCAATTGCAGCGCATGTGACATCGAGTGAGTTTGTGCGCACCACCACGTGGTCGACGCCTAAGCAACCGACATCACCAGGTTCAAGTGGCAACTCAAGGTTGCTGGCGCCACGGCGAGTAAGAACGCCGTCAATGGTTGCAGAATTGACCTCAGACATTTCCCACGCCACCATTCCGGCTGGCTGAGTGCTGTCAACAACGAGCACGACATCGCCAAGCGAAAAGCGAGACTCAGAAGGGGTAGCCGAAAGAAGGTGGAAGCCAAATGCTTCCCAAGGTTCCGGGGAACCGCCCACCACCAAGGCGGTGATGAGACTCATCAAGAAAGGCTCGAGTTAGCCGCGGCCCATGTTGGGACGCTTGCCGTGGTTTGCTTTTGAACGGCGGAGCTTTGCCTTGCGCTTTTTGGTCTTCTTTGACATAGGTTCGCACACTATCGGTGAAATCAGCCTTTTCGCCACCGGGCTCGGCCATCGGCATATGCGGCTCCCGTGGCACTCGTGGTGGCACAGAGGTAAGAAACTTTGCTTTCGGCAATTCCCTGTGCCCCTATAGGGGTGCAAAACGCCCCAGGTCTCACATATTGGACCCCACTAGGCGCGGTAGTTGCCACACTCGTCACCGTGCTTGGCAACGATGTGGCCACTGAAGATCCGCCACAACTATCGACAAGTTTTTTGACGCGGCCATATTCACTTTGATCCATCGACAACTTCCAACGGGCCTTCACCGCAACCCAATCGGAAATATAGGTGCAGTGATACGACGTGAGCGGCGGCAGCCAATTGCTCGGATCTTTATCAGATTTCGACTGGTTCACCGAGTCGGTGACTGCGAGCAAAGTTCGCGGGTCGCTGAGGTCGTTGGCATACAAAGTGCGTTGCGATGTAGTCCACGCCCACGCTCCAGAATCCCATGCTTCTTTCAGCGCAACAACGTGGTCAATATCGACATTGCCCTTATCGCTCCACCGAGCTCCGTCGTATGGCGACAACCAGTCACCAGCAACAACGACACAACCAAAAGGGTCAACTTGTGCCTTTGTCTGACTATCGCGAATGAGAACTTCTTCGCGAGTATCGCATCCGTCGCCATCAAGATCTTTCCAATGGGGAAAAAGTTCACGTACGTAGCCACTGGTGTACTCATTTTCCACAGTGATGGTCGCTAATAGTGCCGCCGTTGAACCTGATGCCACCGGCGCTACTACACCCGTTGTAGTTGAAGATGAAGTTGAAGTAGCCACCGTCGTGGATGTTGATGAAGTGGTTCCGCAACCCTGCAATAACTTCTTGATACGGCCGTATTCACTTTGGTCCATGGAAAGTTTCCACTGCACTTTCACTGCCACCCAATTTGCGAGGTAGGTACAGCGATAAGAAACAAGTGTTGGCAAGTAATTACTGGGGTCTTTCTCACCCTTCTTTGCGTTTTCATTTTTCGACACCACATTGAGCGTGATGCGATTTGCTAGGTCGTTTGCATAGTCACTGCGCTGTGCTGCGCTCCATGCCCAGCCACCGGAGTCCCATACTTCTTTCAAAGAGACCAAGTGATCAATTTGCACATCGCGACTTTGCAACCATGTACGACCGTCGTAAGCAGACTGCCATTTGCCAGAAGTGATAGCGCAACGAGCACCAGACTTCTTCACCGGCACCAAACTGTCGCGCTCTAAAACTTCAGCACGCGTGTTGCAGCCATCTTTGTCAACATCTTTGTTTTCACTAAACAACGAACGCTTGTAGCCACTTTTGTATTCATTCGCCACGACAATTTTGGCGAGGCCCTCCAGAGGAGGAACCGTGGCAACAGGCTGCGAGCTTGCACTTACCTGCTGCGAGGAAGATGAACACGACAGCACGACAACTGCAATTGCTCCGTGTACCGCAACGCGCCATTTCATAATGAGACCCTAGCTGTGCGTTTCACGCGAATATGAGCAACTCGTGTGTCAATTACGCAACAGCAGTTTCTTCCATTTCAATGAAAATGCATTCACCTGGGCACATCTCGGCCGACTCCACGACAAGTTGGTGATGTTTCAGTGGCACCCACGCCAAGCTTCCACCACTACCAGGGTCATTGAGTGGACGCGACTCTTCGGCAACATAAGCAATACCATCTTCTAGTTGCACGAAGACATCTGGGCAATGGTCGACGCATAGCCCATCACCAGTACAAAGGTCTTGGTCGATCCACACGTGCACGAGGAGAGAAACTACACGTAATACACATGCAACGCTCTACCCTGATGATGTGAAACTCAACGCACCCATTGCCCCACGCCAGGAACACATTTGGGAACGCCCCACTGGCAATATTCACGACCCTTGGGCTTGGTTGCGCAACAAAAATGACCCCAACACCATTGCCTATCTCAACGAAGAAAATGCATATGCAAACCAATGGTTCACACAGTGCGAGCCCAGCATCAACACTCTCTTTGAGGAAATCAAAAGTCGCGTTCAAGAAACCGACATGTCGGTGCCAACCCAACATGGCCCGTGGTGGTATGTCTCCAAAACAATTGAGGGACTTGCATATGGCGTGCACTGCCGTGGGCTCTCCAAAGAGACCGCCGGAGAGCACATCATTCTCGATGAAAACGTAGAAGCAAGAGACGAAGAGTACTTTTCGCTCGGTGTAGCGGAAATGAGTTCCGACCATGCGCTCTTGGCCTGGTCGTACGACACCGATGGCAGTGAGCAATACACCATGCGCATTCGCAACCTTGCTGACGGCACAGATCTTTCCGACATCTTGCACGACACGTCGTATGGCGGCGCCGCCTTTAGTGCCAACAACGAATATCTGTTTTATGTAGTGAACGATGAGGCCTTACGACCCTTTCGCGTGATGCGCCACCAGATGGGCAAGCCTCAAAGCTCCGATGTACTGGTGTATGAAGACCTCGATGAACGCTTTTTTGTGGGTCTTGGGCTCACCCGTTCCGGCAACTACATCATCATTGAATCATCGTGCCGCACCACGAGTGAGGCCCATGTCATTGACGCGCACAACCCACTGAACTCGCCAATGTGTGCGCGCCCTCGCGAAGAAGGCCTTGAGTACAGCATTGACGATTGGGGAAGTTCGTTTGTTGTACTCACCAACCTCGACGCCGAAGATTTCTGTGTGCATACCGCACCACACAATGATCCAGGCAACTGGTCAATACTCATTGAACACATTTCTGGGCGGCGCATTGCCGATATCGACCCGTTTCAAAAGTTTCTTGTTGTCTACGAATGGCAAGATGCGCAGCCTCACATTCGCCTCGTTTTTCCCGACTCTTCACAACATGTCATTTCTGTGCTCACCGAGCCACACGACGTTGAACTCGATAGCAATCCGGAATGGACCACACAGACACTGCGCATTCAATATCAGTCACTCATTGCGCCAAATACAGTTGCTGAATACGATGTTGTGGAACGGTCATTGCACACTCTGAAACAAACCGTTGTTCCGAATGTCGATTTGTCGCAGTACGTGGCTACACGTGAATGGGCAATCTCACATGACGGAACGCGCGTTCCTGTCGACATCGTTCGCCATCGCAACACACTTCAAGATGGTTCTGCACCGGCAGTTCTCTATGGTTATGGAAGTTACGAAATTTCCATTGCCCCACGTTTCTCCGTTACACGCTTTTCGCTTCTCGATAGAGGTTGGGTATGGGCCATTGCTCACCCACGCGGAGGCGGCGAAATGGGCCGACGCTGGTACCTCGGTGGGCAATTACTCACGAAGCGCAACACCTTTCTTGACACCATTGCAAGCGCCGAGCATTTAGTTGCAAATAAGTGGGCACGTACAGGCGGTATTGCCTTGTACGGAGGCAGTGCAGGCGGCCTACTTGTTGGTGCATGTATCAACATGGCACCTCATGTTTTTGGAGCGGCAGTTGCTGCTGTTCCATTTGTCGATGTGGTGAGCACCATGAGTGACCCCACACTTCCCCTCACTGTGACCGAATGGGAAGAATGGGGTGACCCGCGCAGTGAGCCCTGGGCTTCTTACATGTTGTCGTATTCGCCGTACGACAATGTTGAAGACAAGAAGTACCCACCGCTATACGTAACAGCAGGCTTGAACGACCCTCGCGTCAGTTATCACGAACCCGCCAAGTGGGTTGCCAAATTACGGTCGATGCAGAACAACACCAGCGATATCTTTTTCCGTTGCGAGATGGGTGCTGGCCATGGTGGGCCGTCAGGGCGTTATGAGCATTGGCGCGACGAAGCACACACCATTGCGTTCATGCTGCAACAACTACCAACACACTCAAAATTATAAAAACCACGTTTCTCCACACGTGCTTCATCGACAGCGGAGCACGCGACACGGCGCCAAAGCATCTACACGCTGGTCGCTCGCCACGGCGTAGCAATTGAATAATGCGCACCGTAAAACCACCGAGCAATACGCACGCGGCAACTCCTGTTGCAAGAGGTGCAACTTGCGCAATGAGTAAAGCCCCCAGCACTACTTCAGACCAGGGCAATGCCCATTTCACCGCAGAATCAATAAATGTGCGTCCAGTAAAAAAGGGAGTGCTGGCAATACTCCACTCTTTCCCCTGAGCAAGTTTGCTCACACCAGCCCATACAAACATGAGGCCAAGAGCCACACTCACGAGCACACCCAGTGCATTCACTCGGGGAATGCAACCTCTACAACTTTGCCCCGGTAAAACGCCATGGCATGCGGCGAAGCGCCCGTTGGAGTGTTGAGATGCGTTACTTGCCCCACAACGAAGTAATGATCGCCGTAGAGAGCATCGGAGTGCAGATCGCAGTCGATATGGGCAAGTGACCCCACAATTGCTGGTGCCCCATTAAGCGAAGGAGCCCATTCAATTCCAGCAAAGCGATCGTCAGACTCTTTTGCGAATCTCCAGCACACATCGGCTTGGTTCTCTGCCAACACATTGACGCAGAACTTTCCTGTGCCCTTCAGCGAGTTCCATGTTTTTGACTGCATGCCAGGAAGAAAGCCGACCAAAGGTGGTTCAAGCGATACCGAGACAAATGAACCAATGGTGATTCCCTGCGGCGCGCCATCGGAATCAATTCCGGTGACTACAACAACACTGGTGGGAACATGGCCAAGAACATCACGGAATTGTCGAGAATCAAATGCAGTCACGGCAACATCGTAACAATTTTGCCGAGGCAAAGATCTACAAACGAAAGTTCAAGCCCTCGGAAGCAACGAATACATTGCATCCGGCTGACTTGCCAATTGCCGCCAAACAAGCAGCCGAGGCATCGAGAGCGTCATCAGAACGTGACGGGTCGTGATGAAAGAGCGCCAAGTTCTTCACCCCATGAGTGGTTGCCACCCACACTGCGTATTCCGCCGTGCAGTGTCCCCAGGTTGATTTCACTGCGAACTCTTGCGGCGTGAATTGCGAATCATGAATGAGAAGGTCTGCGCCTTCCACCAATTCACGTGCTCCATCGCTAATGCCATGTGAGCCATCGGTGGGTTGCTGATGGTCAGACAAATAGGCAATTGATTTGCCATTGAGTTCAATGCGAAAACCGAGCGTTGCGCCCACATGAGGAATGGAGCGAGCCTTCACATGAACATCGTCGATCATGAAATCTGAATTTGAAGTATCGACAAAAGAA
>Ga0315909_10003793_pt1 | contig 18221 bp, 24 predicted proteins | sample LakEriMetagenome_11_FD_203527 | JGI IMG/M metagenome (GOLD analysis project Ga0315909, IMG submission 203527) | Freshwater fungal communities from buoy surface, Lake Erie, Ohio, United States - Buoy 2 MA125 | ecosystem: Environmental > Aquatic > Freshwater > Lake | place: USA: Lake Erie, Ohio... | reverse complement strand
TCGCATCTATAGGACCTTCTACTACTATAACATACTTACGGTCCCAGTGCTGTCTGTCTAAATTAAACACATAGCCAGGTTGTTGTTCGCTTAGATACTTGGTGCCGTTGTCATTAATTGCACGGGCGGTCCAACCCACAATCTCTCGTCTATAAAAGAACGGCACAATGACTCTATTATTGAATCCAGTCTTGGGAGTCCAATAAAATTCATAGTCATCCAAATATAAACTTCTATTGTGCAGATAACTCATTACACCTAGCAGTTTTTCTGGAATGTTGTCAGTAAACGAATTAATAGGCACTGCGCCGTCTGGTAGTGCTCTATGTGTAAATGTTGGAACTAATTGTTCTTTGCTGCCGCCTTCTGCATCTTCTTTTAAACGAAGCGCATCAAAGGTCATTTTAGAAATCATATCATCTGGAATGTTTAACCAGCGCATGAAGTTTTTCAATTTGGCAGTGACCAATCTGCCAGGTTGCCAACTGCATTTGAATTGGCAATTGAAGCAGTGATAACTGACTGCATCACCACCGTTGATAATGAAACCCCCACGCTGCCTCTTGTCTGCATTTGTTCCATTATGAACACAGCAAGGAGCATTAAAGCTGATCCACCCGCTAGGAGTTTGTTTTCGCTTTGGAGGTAAGTAGGCTAGTAGGGTATCTGCAATTAGGCTCATGTAGCCTATAGTTTAACTGATTACTTGGAAAGAGTCAACTGATCCGGCAGAATTGACATACTTTACTCTGATATAAGTGTAGTCAGTTACATCGATTACAAATGTGGCAATTTCGGTATCGCTACTCATATTTGCTTCGTCATAAATTCTACTAACAACAAATGCTGGACTTAGGAACGCTTCGTTGCCCATTACTGGACTCTTTGTTGCTTCCACACTGACTGTGCCAACAAAGTTGGTCAATGATACTTCTACTGTTACTGAAGTTGTTGCTTCACCTTCGTAGAACTTTACCGGGATCGCACTGCTGTAATAAGTGATAATACGATCCGCAAATGTTAAACCTTGATAGTTTGTACTTTGCTGGAAATCGTCGTATGTTTGAACTGGTCTTGATTTAGGAATCACGCCGCCTAATAATTCAATTGTTCCGTGACTTCCATACTTGCTATCACCATATAGCAATGTCTTTGTAGTGTCACTGTTGACCATGTACACACTGAACTTTAAGAACTGTGGTTCTAAGTTAGTCAAGTCACTTTCTGAAATGGTTACCGTGGCAACACCTGTTAATGCATTAACAGTACTGCCATCGTCTAAGACCGTAGCAGTATACGTATTAATTTCTTTCTCTGTTTGATCCATTACAACTACTCTAATGGTCTTGCCAAAGATATTAATGCGCTTCTGGTCAGCGTTCTTAACGTCTAACGTGATGACGTTATCAACGCCTTTATAAATTTTTACAGGTCTTTGGTACACAATTTTCCACTCCACAGGGTAAGCAGCATCCAACGCAACCACATCGGCTAGTAGTTGGACTCTGTTCGAATATAAATAACTTGAAATTTTTTGCATTGGACGCCTCAGTATATATTTATATGGCCAAACTTAGACAAGCTACAGAAGAACAACTACCGTTTATTAGCGTATTAAACTACGGAGAAGCTGAATACGTCGGGATTATTATTAATCAAGACCAGTATGTAACCAGCTTCTACGATATCGATGCCATAAAGACCCCTGAGGAAAAAGCTCAGTTTTTATTGGTTGGTGAGACTTGGTGGTGGGAATCAAATAGGCAAGTTCCTATTAATATATTCCTACGACACGAAATCGAACCATTCCGTTACTGTATAAAAACATTCAACAGTAAAGATGTTCGGGTTTTACTAGGACCCGTGGTAAACTTACTTAATCTAACAGTACGACGTATTAAACGTAAAAGCGTTCAATTAGTTCGTAAACGTTAACTAAACCCATAACTAATACCTTCACAGATTTGGTTCATCTGCACCACCACCGCTGTAGCATAAGCAACTGCGTGGCTCTTCTTAAAGTAGTAATCATCGTTCTCTGGTTTCGTCCACACTTCCGTCATCACCGTAGTCCAATCTTTCCCAATCAGATAACGTTTCGCTGGCCTGATCATTGCCAGTACTGCTGCCAATTCTTCTATAGACTTTGGCGCCATTTGTCTTAGAATAGACCCATGCCCATTCACATGGAACAATAAGTTCACGAAGTCGTCCTGTAACAGTAAATCCCATAACGGTTCAGTCTCCATTAATTGTATAAGATGTGCTTCACTTTTTATATTTTCGTAAATGCCCACATTTAAAAAATCAATTTTAAAATAACCACGCTCTTCTGCTGTCTTGTAATCAATCCCTGCAATGTTTGTCACTGGGTCATGCGGGATCCTATGCACATAAATTCCAGTTGTATGAGCTACTGGACCTTCAGTGGATTCTTTTCTACCTCTAGCCCTAACGTGTTCAATACGAGATAAAATATTATCTCGATTTGCAAAGTCGATATCAATATCTGGCATTAGTGTTTAACCTCTGATTCAAATAACAATAGTGGAAGGTCTTCCATAAGTTTAATGGCATACTCTTCTGCAAACTCGTGTGTATCAAAGCCAGTAAATTTAACGTATACAGCAAGCTCTTCCTCTGCCATAATAACTTCCATCTCTAATGGAACTGGTTGTGCTGTTGCTGTCATAAGTTTGATTCCTTTGCCACTTGCTTTGCAAGTGCTACGTCCGCTGTTAACTTTTTAAATCGTTGCATCCAAAATTGTGGATCAATAGTTGTACCGATTGCCATTAATTGTACATCATCAAAACTAGCCAGTAGTTTCTTCCCGCTTACTGAATTTAATAACAGCCAAGGACTTATCTTGCCATCCTTGATATCATACATTGCTCTGCCAGTACTTACATGATTGAAATACTCATTCCACTTTTGCTTGTGTTGTTCCCCCCAAGCAATCATGTGTTTGACGCTTCGATCCAACGCAGTTTCAACATTTTCTGTTTTAATTAGATGCAATACGTATTGTTCATATAAACCATCTCTACACCAGTGATCAAGCCTAACTCCACTAGTAACAACATAGTCAATGTATTTGTCTGGATATAATGGATTAACATTACTAATAAATGATCCAAACTTTACAAATGCATTGTAGTAAGGACTTTTTGCAAATTCATCATAAGTTTTAATCTTATCCTGACGTTGTGTAATTTGATAAAAACGAACAAATGCTTGATAGCCCATTTGAACATGCTTTTCATTTTTAGCCAAAAATCTACGCTTTTGTTCACACATATGAACAAACAATGTTTTTTCCTTCATGAACTTACCGTTACAATGAGGGCAGCTAAATGATTGAGTTACGGGTTTCAATTCTAACATTAAAAGTATTTTGCAATCTCTTTTTCATCCCAGCATTGTTCACGAGCAAGTGCTTTGAGTTCTTTTGGAGTATACAGTTCTGCCATTAACTCAAGCTCGTCAATTTTCATGCTGGGGTGAAGTTTCATTAAAAATTTTAATTTTTTGCCTTCGCCTTCTTTCTTTTTATTTCCAATCCACTCGTGATTGTAGACTTGGCGATTTTCATAACCACAAGCACAAAGTAATTGCCATAACAGTTTAGGATGTTTAGTCAATGCAAAAAAGTGTTTGTTAAAGTATTCGTTTGTTGCAAGTACAAAGTGTTCTTGTACTTCACGATTGGATGTACGCACTGCACTCACATAACGATTCATTAAAAAGAATTTTACATCCTTCCTTTGTTCGTCATCAAACAAATCCCAAAGATCTCTACCACCTTGATCTACTGCTTCCAATATATCTTTTAGTGCCAACTTACTCATAGTGGTTTGTCCTTACTCAGCTTGTATATCATTATAGCACGATCCAGGGCCTTTTGTAAAGTGGGATTGGTTTTCGCCTCACGGTGAATCTCGCCCCACATTTTGTTTTCTTTTATGTGTTCGTGTAATGGTCTGCTGTCATTGGTGCGAGGATCTGGTTTATAATCATAACCAATTATTTGGCGTGTACTTGGCTCAGCACCAAACTCTTTAGCATAAATTTCATCGCCGTCACGCTCATATATGTAAGTTGCTCCTGGTTTAAGTGTTCCCATTATTTTTCTTTAGTTTGATTTACCTTTGATTGCTCTAATGCGCTCAGCACGTTCATAGAACTCTCTGCAATCTGCATCACAGAATACACCTTCAGCTACTGGTTCATCGCAGGCTAGACATAGTCCAGTTTTTTCTGGAACCTTCATTCTTTTAGCCAATGCTGCCGCAATTTGTGCCTCTTGCAATTCTTGTGAGTCATCAATAATATCTGCCATCTCTACCTCTCTACATTATAAAATTTTACTTACGTCGATTAATTCGCTTTGTCTACTTATCTCTTTAACAAAATATGCACATTCTGGCTTTAGTTCATGTGATAAAGGAGTTGCAAGTAGTTGATTGTTTTTCATCTTAGGGAAGTACCATTTGACATCATTGTAAAAATTCACAATCTCAATTTTCCTAAACTCAACTCTAAAACTACTTAACGGATTAAAGATCAATGCTTCAAACCCTCTATCATTCAAACTGGTCAATGGGAGTATTTCTACATCGCATCCGCTTGACGGATCTCCAACTGCAATGCTCCAATCAATCGGCATAGCAATTTCTTGATTGCCAATTTTAAGAACCATTGCTGGACTATTAAATGATTCTAAAAAGATTAAGGGCATAAAAAAGAAATCTGGATCTTTTGGATCACTATTATCTAATACAGCGAATCTAGTGTTTTCGTCTACCTCGTCTGGTAAATTGTTCAGTGAGAACAATTTGTTTTCTAATGTTAAAATTTGCATATTATTATTTTGACCAATCCACTTTGTCTAGTGTAAATGGGTATTTGGCATCCTTGTAAAATTTTTTCCTTTGCGTAAGGTGACGTTTGGCGAACTTGCATGTACTGGTTATGTCCCATATCTGGACGAAGTCTTTGTCTTCTGCTTTTCTAATGCCTCGCCCAATTGATTGTATAACCCTTGTAAAGCTCTTTCCGGATTCCAAAAGAACCAGATTAAAAATCCTAGGAATATTAATACCAACAGCGGCCACACCATAAGTCGCCACAATAACCTTGTTAGTACTTGTCTTAACTTCATCATATTCTTCTTTCCGGGTAGTCGTTTTTACTTCACCCGAAATAAACACGCTGTCCTCAATTTCATTAATTAAAAACTTCCCTGAGTCAATTCTATTAACTAGGACTAGTGTATTACCAGTCTGGGAAATTTGTTTTACTAATGCGCCAATATAACGCATACGATCTTCATCTGTAACAAGATATTTTAATTCTTCTTGATACATTTTAAATTCTGGAATGTCAATCATTTGTACAATGTTTACGTGACATTGTGATAAAACTCCCCTGTCTTGTAATTCATGTGCGGCAATACCGCCGACTACTGGACCAATGCTGGCAAAAATTTGTTCATATTCAAACTTTTCTTTTGGCACTGTGCCTGTTAGCCCCCAACGTATTGGAGCATTAGATAAGTTCTGTGTAAGCAAAGCCTTCAACACATCAGCTTTGGCCATGTGTACCTCATCAACAATCACAGCAGCCACACCGTCTAGAAATTCAGCAAGTGTTAAAATGTCGTGCTCTTGATTCTTACTCTTCTTGCCTAAAATATTCAATGACTGCCATGTGCATATAGTATGTGTTTTGTACAAGTCTTTACGATCACCGTAGTATACGCCCACATCTAATCCAACGTTAACAAAATCTTCTTCGGTCTGTTCAACAAGTGACTTGTTAGGTACAATGGTAATTGTTCTTCCATACGGTTCGCACAACTGACTTAATGTGGCAGTTGTAATTGTTTTGCCAGCGCCTGTTGCAATCTCTTGCAAACTTTGTGGATTCTCTAAAAATGTATTGACAGCATCAACTTGATAGTCACGCAACATGATTGGTTGACCTTCAGCAATATGACCTTTGGGCCATACCTTACCTTGATCAGCCCAATAAGTTTCAGTCACTGCATCAAATTTCAGCTTGACTGATTTTCTAAGATCTTCAATATCACCAATCTCAATTTTCATATCACTGAGTATTGACATGATCTGTTCCAACTGACTAAGATATCCATTCCCGCCAATACCAAATAAACTAACAGTACCGTCCCATCGACCTAGCTTGAATGCTGGATGATGCCTAGCATATGGCAACTCGTATTTGAATGCGTTTGCTAATTTGCGCCGTGCTTCTAACTCTAAACCTTCCAGTTTGATATTGACTTCATCTTTAATAATTAACTTACATGATCGCATCTACTACTCCTGTTAACGGCGCTAGGGTGTTGTAGTATACTATCATATCACAATTATTGCAATAGATACTGGTTTTATTATTTCTAAACTGGTTACTAAAGCTAACAGTGGCATCAGGATACCAATTTGTTTTTAAAAAGAACTTGGGCAGTTTTCCATTTGCAATTATTGCAATTCGACAATTTTCATCCAATTGTTTATTGTACCCATATTCTGAAACAAGTTCATTGAATTTCTTACCATCGCCGTCATTGGGGAATCTAAAATATACACCAATGTTTGGCTTCATGTTTAGTTCAGTAAGCGTAGTGTGTAGAAGTTCTAAATTTTGAATACATGACTTGACATCATATTCGTCAAAAATACCTAATATAACGTTTCGCTTAAGACTTTTCAATGCTATTGTTAAATCCGTTAATGAATAATTATTTGTATTAACAAAAACTTTAGGATGTGAACGAAGTGCTAACTGTTCCTTCAAGGTCAAATTATCAGTGCCCAGTTTATAGTTAGTCTTGAACTGATATTTAATACGGCGATCAGTGACCAATAGTTCAGAACGTTTTCCAATATCTAAATCTAAAAGTGTTTGTATATTTTTGTTTGTAGTATATTCAATGTTAAATGAATTAATTACAGAGGTTTTGTCAATTGCAAGTATATCCTTATACAAGGATTCAACTTGCGTTGAATATTCAAAATTAAACTTTTTTAATTCATTAATAGTGTTAATTAAATTCTTTTCAGTTAATAATAACTGACAATGTCTGCCTTGTGTTTTAAACGGGAATCCGTCTATAGATTTGTTTACTGATTGTAATGCACGTTTGATATCTTTGTTGAAAGAACATTCTATATTAATAAAAGAATTTCCTTCGTTATCTTTTACAATAGATATCTTTCTAGACGAATCAACAGATCTGAAGGGCTTAGTCCAAATAGGTGTACGCAGACTTGGAATTATTTCAGAACCTATAAAATGTAAAGATTCTAAATTTTCTTGTAAAATTTTAATCAACAAGCGGCCTTGTGATTCAGTAATAAACGCAGGCATCTTAATCATCTTTGCCAAGTTCTTTAAGATTCGTCTATCTTTATTTGGAATAGATGAACTTAGTTGATCGATGTCGTGTAATTCAATTCTGTTTAATAAGTCGTCAATGGTAAGCATACTAGTATTATATACTACTAGGATTACAATGTCAAGTGTTTATTTTATTAATTAATCGATTCAGTGGGATGCCGGCTGCTATTTCTTCTACAGTCCATTCAGTATGGCACAGTTGTTCAAACCATAGATCTCTACTAGGTCTGTTGGGCGTTTCTATTTCTAGTATTGATTGATTACCCACTGGCCATGCTAAACTATCAACATCTACAAATGCTGGCACACCGTTTATGATTGATTGCAACCCTGGATTTGAACTGGGACTTACAACCGCCCAAGCCATATTTAAATCATTATCAAAATCATAGTCATCATATGTATTTGGCAATTTACTTGGCACATGTATCTGCGTATGATGCAGATGTAAACCAATACTCCACGCTCTATCCCTTGGGTGGGGTCTAAATATAACGGGACGTTTAGATAACGACCGTATCTGTTTAACTAACGATTGCAACCAATCAACTGGGTCTCCACGATGCATCCACTGCTCGCTTTTGGTGTGCTGTCCGCATATTAGTATATGCTCTCCAGTTTTAGTCCACGGTTTGAGTTGTAGTCCCAACTGTTGAGAACGATCAGCAATTAAGTTTTCTTTGTTAGCAAACTCTGCCAAGTTGTTTATTCCGCCTAAACCGACTTTAAATGTCTTATTACGTATCAATCCACCTACTTCAAGTACTATTACGTGTTTGTGGTGTTCTTTGGCATATTTCCAGACGGTTTTATTTTCTGCCATGCGGCCGTGCCATAAAACGCTCCAAATCACATATACATCGGCATCAAACGTGTTAAAAACCACTGAGAAGCCCATGTTTTTTGCAGCCTCAGAAAAAGCGTCAAAAACTGTCGTTGAGTTAGTTGCCCCGTAGTCTGTAAATAGTGATAGCTTCATAATAGTGCGATAAGTAAAAGATATATTTAATGTCTACCAATGCAACTACCACAAATAAACGGCAAACTTAATCATAACGATTTTTTCATTTACGGTGCATGTGATGCTGCATATTTTGACGAGTTTGGAAAAGTATTAGTTAACAGCATTAGAAAAAACTCTAATAATGCAATACATCTTCACTTGTTCAATCCCCGCGATGACCAACTTGAATTTTGTTATTCTAAAGATGTGTCCGTAACTTACGAGTATGTTGGTAGCAGTTTATTTGTAAATTCCGCTAAAAGATGGAGTACCCAACCAACTGATCCTCTAGAAAAATTAAAGTATGATCGTATACTTAATGCAATGAGTAAGAGTGATGATGCAACCATTTTAGATAGAATGCAGCGAACTTATTTTGCCTGCGCTAGGTTTATTAGATTAGCTGAAATTATTCAAAAAACTAACAGCGTGTTTTCAATCGATGTTGATGCCATTGTTAGAAAATCCATACTTCCTTTAGAAAATAATTGCGATGTTTACCTACATCATATAACTGGAAAGAAAGCTAGGTTTTTAGCAGGTGGCGTTTACTTAACTGGTAATGAACAAAGTTATAATTTCATAACTGATTATGCCAAAATATTAACTGATAGTATCACAAAAGATTACATTTATTGGGGGCTTGATCAAGACGTGTTAGATATAATTGTCCCTGAGTACAAATTTAATAATCTCCCTTTTAGTTTTATTGATTGGGAAATGGGATTGGACAGTCACATATGGACTGCAAAGGGAACTCGGAAGAACTTGGAAGTGTTTATAAATGAGAAGAAGAAATATAGTTTTTAATAATTGCCCATAATTTTCCAGTTTTAACTTCTGTGTTGGACCAATGTATTGCGGCTATTTTATGAATCCAATTATCACGGTTGGGCAACGGCGGGGTTTCTATTTGTGACAAATCATTAAAACATATATCCTTTGCCCAACTCTTAGTAGGTTCTTCAACATATACTGGAATGCCTTCAATAGCACTAACTACATTCGGTGTTGATGCATAACCCACACTACACCAACAATCTTGCAATGCTTCTCTAATTCCTTCGTGTTCCGATATAGACATTAGCCCATACTTAAAATCCTTAGGATAACGCTTTTGTAATTTTTCAATTTGTTTAAAACGTGTGCCATCGCCTGGATGCATACGAATCATAATGGGACGTTGACTGTATTTCCTAATCGTAGCAATAGTGTTGGCCAACCAATCATCTTGATCTGTAAACATATTAAAACCTTTTGGTCTCTGTGCTAATACTAAAATATGATTACCAATAGTCCGCCATGGTTTAAGGGTAACACCGTGCCAGTTGCTAAATGTATTCCATTTATCTAACTCAAAGTTATTAAAAAAATATGTACCAGTATCTGGATAAACAGTGTTAAGACTATATCGATGCCACTCGTGTTCTTTGCGTGAGTAGTGCAGTATATTACTGTCTACAAAAATTGATGGAGTATTTTGTAATTTAAGAATGTCAATGATCTTTTTTCTAAAATTATCCTCCACTGTATAACCTAATACAAACCCAGCATCAAGTTTTTGATCGGGTAATTTATTATCTCGAAATTCAATTACTTCATCGCCGTTTGCTCTGACTCCTGTAGCAAAGTTATCCATAAGCATAACCTTGTTGCTAAACTTTGCTGGATTACTTATAGAATTGTAAAATATGCCTACTTTCATTGTGACCAATCCTTAGACTTTGTCATTGAAATATTCCCCTCTTCTGGCAATGTATTACGTCCCATAATATGCGTATGGATTTGTAACTTACAAATATATTGATTTATGGCATTGTCTGCCGGGTACCAATAAGGTCTATAAAACTTAACCAGCCCACGGGCTGCTCTTGGCTTGATGGCATACCCACTCGCTCCTGGCATAGAAAAATTTCTCCATGTAACTGCTGCGGGAGATAAGGTTGGATTTTTTAAATAATCACTCCATGGTTCTTTTAAAAAAGAACTCTTACCTAATGATAAAATTAGTACATCATCAAACTCAACAGGTTCATATTTTCTAAAAAATTTTACATCATCTTCAAAGATCATTATAGGCTCATCTAATTCTATGCACTTCTCCCATAATTGATAATGACTATAAAAGCACCCAATTACTCCAGGCCTTGACAATTTTCCAATATCTTCCTCACCAATTTTTTGTCTTTCTGATATTTGATAAAAATGTGATTTTCTAAATTCGTTAAACAACTCAGGTTTAAAATATTTGAGAAGATCGTGATCATTTAAATCTTTATTTTTAATACTATAAGGATATAATGTTTTATTAGCCTTTTTAGCCATGTTAACAGCATCATTGCCGTTAGTACCTTCAAAAAGACAAGTATTAATGCCGTAGGTAGTTAGAGTATGCAACATATAATTTGCATGTACTACACTGTGTTCTCGTTCAGGGAGGTAAATTACAAATGCTTTCATTTCCAGTGTTCCTTAACTAATTCATGATCCATCATAGTCGATGGTTTTTGTTTTACTTTTCTAAACATTAACATTTTAACATTTGTTAAATTAAGTAATTTGTCGTGTTTAGAAACAATATGAAACCATTCTGGCGGGCAAATATCTAAAAAAGTTTTATGAGCAATATGTTCACTAACTATTGCTTGATCGCCGTAAAGTGGCGGGGTACTATACAATGACTTCCAATAATCTAATGATTTACTTTTATACAAGTTCCACAAGTTACTATAATCGCCATTCCAATACATCAATGCACTTGAATGGATGTTTTTATCTTTTTCAATCCACATTACAAACTTTTCATCTTTACAGAGATTAATAATTTCATCAATGCTTTTACAAATAACAGTATCAAGATCAATATATAGAACGGGGCCTGAAAACTGACCAGGTTTAAACAATTGCATTTTTGACCAAAAACCATTATCGATCATATCTAACTCAATACGCTCGCATGGTACATCACAATCACTTAGGCAAATAAATTTGTGTTCCAATGTTAAATTTCTAGCAACAGAATTTTTTAATTTTTCTACCCACGATGCATCGTAGCCAACTTTGCCGCCGAATCGTAATACACAAACAATATTAATCATATCTTTTTAAAACTATCATTCCAGAGTCTTTATTACAGTGTTCTACAATAAACCACTCGTTATTTTTAATTAAAAAATCAACAACAGCTTCAAACACACCAGGCCAGGCAGTTGTGTCATGCAAAATAATATATTTGTTTACATTTTTAGAGTGGCGTTGTAATTCTGCTTCTGTATGTTTTCTTTTATGAACTGTATCTATAAACAATAAGTCAGTATTATCTATTTCAATTTCTAAACTGTTTCCTATTATAAATTGGAAGTCAATGTTATTGCTTTCTGCATAACTAACTAATTCTGATAATATCGATAAATTAACATCTGTTATATCATAACTTCTTAATTTTTTTGGATTAGCAGCTAAAAAGGCAGTAGTACTTAATCCAGTGTATACACCAAATTCAACAACGGTATCTACCATCGAGGCATATTTTTTATATGTACCAAATCTAGATGGACTATCCCCCAGCCATGCCGTTGGATGTATTTTTAAATTTAAGAAGTCTTCTTCTAACTGTTTAATTGTTCTCATAAACTGTATCGTGATCCCATTTTTGAATAATTTTATATCCCCAAGCATATAATAGCTCGTCAATTTTTTCTTGCGGCCAGCCATATTCGTCACCGCTGCCGTTTGTTTCTAAGACTATTAATGGCCTGTGTTTAGTTATTGTGTCCTTTGCACCCAATAATGCAAACCCTTCAAATCCTTCGATGTCTAAATGAATTAATGAAGGTGCTAAATTTAACGAATCTATAGTTATTTGTTCAATCTCTCCACCACCAGCAATCTTTAATGCTCCGGTGTTAGTTTCGTTCCAGCGGGGATTGGTGTTGAGTTTTATGTAACCATGTTTATCACCCAATGCCTTTTGATATTTTACTACATTATTTTCTTTAACATTTTCACACAGACAAAAAAAATTCCGACTATCAGGTTCTATCGTTACAACATTGTTAAAAATTTTACTGTATTGTTTTGGATATAGTCCGCAGTTTCCTCCGGCTTGTATCACTAAATCTTTTGACGAGACTAGTTTACTAATTTGAATTGGTAGATCGAAATGACCAATTTTATTAAGCCATTTCCATGCCCATATATCCTCTACGGGCCAAAGCCATTTCCCCAAGTGTCGACGGCTTTCTCTATATTCTAAATTTAAATCAACTGTCATTCAATATCTCTTTGTTGACAATACTCTGTTAGTATTCTTTCTCTATGCCATTCACCACCTTGTGGTGTGTTGGCAAACTCATGAAAGCTGGGAGTACCCAATGTATAGTGTAACAGTTTAGCTTCTTCATTTAGACCAAACTCGTCTGGTAACCAATTCCATTCTATAGGCAATTCGCCTATGCGTGTGTCATTTAACCATGTAAATCTATGTAACTCAGCACCAGTTGCATTTTGCACAAACTCTGGTGTTAGTTTTCTATTTGGGTGATTGCCACAGTTCCAAAGTATAACACTACTCCAGTTTTTGCGTGGATAGTTTTCATTCTTAGCACCTAGATATTTCTCAGCCATCTTAGTTTGGTACTTGTGCTTGACCACCATTACATCTTTGCTATGGTCTTGTAGTTCCCAAAGTTTAGCAATATCATCACGCACAATCATATCACCATCCATAAAAATAGCCCACCCTTTGTAACCCATTAAGTGGGGTACTAAGAATCGGCTGTAGATGAATTGATTACTACCGTCAGTGTGTGTTTCGGTATATTCTTTAACTAGGTTAAGTGCTAGTGGGATAATGGATACGGGCTGACTGGCATGTCTAATAATGCTGTTAGCACACACATGAAATGCAATTGCTTCACGTGGATCGTAACCGATAAAAATAGGGATAGTTTGCATCCTATATTTAATAAGATGCAAACTATAGGGGGTTAAAGACTGGCATCCTCCATTCCCGCAACTCTCAGCTTGATAATGTTACTCATTTGCCATTGTTTAATATCAAGTGCTTTGGTAATACCCAACCACTTGTTTCTTAATAGGGCAAACTCGTTAATAATCTTCTCAAAGTCTACTACGTCACTCTCACCATCCACATACTTTTCACAGTCGCGGCTGGTGAGAGCTCGTTGGTAGTTTTCTAAATATTTGCGAAAATGTTGGCTACGAAGTCTACGAAGTTCAATATTAAGGTATTCAAGAATAGCTTCAATTTCTTGAAGTTGACCAAATCTTTGTTCCACAATGCCGGGCATACTGGCAGCAGCCTTTTCTATGTTTCCTGCTATGCGGGCGTCGGCTTTTGCTACTTGTAATTCAGCTTCATAATAAAGCACAGCATCGGGAATGTAAGAGATATCCTTACTAATCTTGTTATACCACATTAATAATCTTCTTCTTCGTCATCGTAACCGTCTAAGTCTTCAGTGTCTTCTTCTAAGTAATACTCAATAGCGTGATCCAAATCTGCATCAGCGCCGCGAGCACCTTCTAATACTTTGTCTTTGACACCATAGTCTGCAAGTAGATCAACATACTTTTCCGCAATAGCGGCTACTTCTTTTTTGTCGATATACTCTTTAAACAATAACCAAACGTCTGCAATTTGATTGTCATTCATTTACTTCTGTCTCCTCAGGAATGATAGTTTCTGTTTTAGATTTGATATGGAACTTGGCCATTATCATATCTAATTTATCATCTTTCCATTCTTTTCGGTAGAATTTGAACTCTTCGCCGGTCTCTGGATCAACCCACTTGAGTCTATTGCCTTCTTGTTTTAGTAGTCCTTGTTTTTCAAACATGTCAACTAAACCACTGTAAGGATTCATACCTGTAGTATATGGAATCTTAATCTGAAGTGTTTCAAAAGGTTTACTGTAACGTGTCTTCATAATTTTACATGACGCACGAATACCATTTACTTCTGCAACCTTGTTGCCGTCTTCGTCTTCTTTCAGCTTGAGTTTCTTCATAGCAACTACGATAGAACTTGCGTAAACGAATCCTTGTCCACCACTGATCTTGTCATCTGGATCAAACATGTCTTGACTTGCGTATGTGTGATTAGTACATACCATACCAACATTATAGTTACCAAACATGTTAACACAATTACGTACAAGTGCTGTCAATGCCTTGGGCTTACGGCCCATGTCACCTTTCAAATCACCTGCTTGGAACTGATTAATATCAGTCGGAGTCAACAACATGCCCAATGAATCAATAACAAACATGACCTTTGGACGTTCTGTCATTGCCTTGTATTCGTCCATGAATTCATGGATAGTTTTAGCCACATCATCAATCATGGCCATGTTGAGTTTCAACAACTTGTCTTCACTAGTATCAACACCAAGGTCTTTCAACCATTGTTCGTCAAGTGCATTTTCGCTATCAATTAAGATAACATAAATGCCTTGTGCTTGTGCGTGTTTGACAATGTTGCCTGAACAAATATATGATTTACCAGCACCTGATTCGCCGGCAAATACAGTAACCTTACCCAAAGGAATACCTTTGTTCCAGTCACCGCTGATTAGGTAGTTTAGCGCAAAGTTACCTGTGCTAACCCAATCTGTTGGATCGTTAAATCCAACTCCGAGTCCGTCAATAGACTTGGTTAATGTTTTTCTAAATTTCGATAAATCGAAGGCTTTTGTAGCCATAGCTATATTCTCCTTATACTGTAGCTTTAGTTATTAAGGGGGACAAGCCCCCTTAAATTATTTCTGACGATTGCGAATCATGGCCAAGATGTCTTGGGCACGACTATCACCGCCTGCTACAGGTTCAGCCGCTGGTGCTGATGCCTTTGGAGGATCTACATCAAATGGTGGATCTGTATCGTCGCTTGCCTGTGCTACTGGAGCCGCTGGACGAGCCGCTGGAGCTGCCGCACGTGATGCTGCCTGTGCTACTGGATCACCAGTATTTTGGCTAACACCGCTTGGCTTAAAGTATTGACCCCAACGTTCCATGTCATATGCTTCACCATCTACTGAAGCTTCAAACATTTCTTTGATGATCTTAACTTCTGCATCAGTTGGCTTCTTAGGAAGGAAGTCTTTTAGATTGAACAAACCATGTGCTTTAACTGCATCAAGTTCTGTATCTGACAGAGGACGCTCACGACGTGACCACTTGCTTGTGCTATAGTCTGCGTAGCCGCCTTTGCTGGTCTTGATAAGACGGAAGTCTACACCGTGTACCAAATCAGTTGGCAAGTCTTCCATTTCTGGATCCAACAATGCGCCACGGATCAATTGGAAGATTTGTGGGCCAATAATGAATCGACGAATTGGATTTTCTGGATGTTGGTCTTCTTTCAAACCATCTTCAGTAACAAAGCCTTGGAAAACATAACTACGCTTTTTCCAATACTTACGGCCCATATCTTCTAGTGCTGGGTCTTTAAACCAACCACGCACTTCGGATAGAACTGGACATGTCTCACCATACATTTCCATGCAGGGTACTTGTACCATTACTTTCTTACTTTCGGATTCACCTTTAATGCCTGCGAACTCGAGCTTAATCATTGCTCGTTCAACCCAGAAAAAAGTGTTGTTTGAATCGCCATCTGGAAGAAAGCGTACTGCTGATTCGCTACCTTCTTTTAAGTTCCAGAAAGGATATATTGAATTGTCACCGCCTGAACGCTGACTGTTGTCGGAACCACGTGATTCCTGTTCTTTGAGCTTTGCTCGGATTTCTGCTAATGAAGCCATAATTTTTCTCCTGTAATATGCCTTTGTTTGCCTATATTTTGTTTATGCCACTACACAAACAAAAAAGTGCATACATGTTATTGTACGCACTTTTATTTATCAGAGCAAGACTTTTCTTGCTTAAAACTGGTATTTTTTTACCGTTTACAAACCCTTGTCTGGTAAGTTTGCAATACGCAACATAGCGTTGAGTTCTTTTTGGTATTGAGTATCTCTACTCTCTTGTGTTTGTTGACGTTGTAACATTTGCGCTCTAGCACCAGTTGCTGGCCTTACAGGTCTTGCTAATGATGCGCCGCCAGCAGTATCACCAGATTGTGCAGCAGCCAAATTTTGTTGCGCCAAAGCAGTTGCGTCAGCTCTGTTAGTTGCAAATCCTGCACTTTGAGCCAATGCTCTTTGTTGTGGAGTTAGTGCGGATGAAGCAACTGGTGCATCTAGAAAGTCATCAGTTTCTGCCGGAGCTGCTGCCGGAGCTGCTGCCGGAGCTGCTGCTGGCGCTGTTGATGCTGCTGACGGTGCTGCTGTCTTTGGTGCATTGGGAGCAGCAGATGCTGCCGATGGCGCTGTTGATGCTGCTGACGGTGCTGCTGTCTTTGGTGCTGTCGATGGTGCTGGTGCTGGTGCCGCTGTAGTTGCTGCTGGTGCCGCACCAGAAGCTTGATTCTGTGCTGTTCTTAATGTTGCTGCATTAGTGGCAGGTGCCGCTGGAGTACCACCAGTTGCAGGTGCCGCTGGAGTACCACCAGTTGCAGGTGCCGCTGGAGTAATTCCAGCTAACTGTTGTAATCGTTCTTTACCGCCAAATGCTTGAATATCTCTTTCACTACCATTCGCTAATGCCGCACGAGCTTGATCAGGTGTTATGGTTGCTTTAGATGTGGCACCCCCCGGGTTGGCAGGATTAACTGGAGTTGTGGGAATGGCTGTTGTCACTCTAGCATTCAGACTTGTTTGACCAGGGTCAGTTGTTGTTGAACTGCGGGCGGCTGCGTTTGCTGCACCTTTGGCTGCTCCAGTTTGTACTTGGTCTGCTGTTGCTCCAGTTCCAAATTGTGGCTGTCCGGCATCAGCTTGATTTGCTATTGGTGCTGGCGTTGCCGGAGCAGGTGTTGCCGCTTGTTCTGGAGGCATCTTATCGTGTGCTGCTTTTGTGGCTGGACCATATGCACCGTCTGCTGACACTCCCAATTTTTTCTGTAGTGCTTGTACTGCGGCAATAGTTGCTGCATCATATGTACCAGTATCTGCAATACCCAATTTCTTTTGTAATGCACTTACTTCGGGGCCTTTCATACCTTTACCCAACACACCCTTGTTCCAAGTTTTAGGAGCTGCGGCTGCTGGTGCTGCGGCTGCTGGAGCAGGTGTTGCTGCCTGTCCTGGAGCTGGTGCTGCTGAATCTGGACTCTTACCAGCTTGTACGGCTTGTGATCTTGCAATCATGGCTTTACCTTCAGCACTGTTTGGGTCTACATTAGTAATTGATCCGCCGCCAGGTACTACTGTGTCTGGAGCTTCATGTAGTTGTGTTATTAAATCAATATAGTCGCGTAGTGTTTTCATATTATCTTAATCCGGCAATTTTTAACATCGCAGATAATTCTGCATTTTCTTCTACTTGTTGGTTGTTACGTTGTGCTACTCGAGCTTTGATAGCCTCAGTAGCATTGTGAACAGGCTTGCTACCAGCAAGTTCCATCATACGATCGTGCTGTTGTTGAGCAACATTGTGTGCTTTATATTTTTCCATAACACTATGGCATGCTCGTTCAACCATACCGTCAAACTTATCAGCCTTTGCAGTGTCTGGTTCAATGTTGTATTTCTCTTTAAGTTCTTTGCACATCTTAGTAACAAAGCCTTCTTCACCAATAGTCATTGTTCCTTCGTTGCTATTAAAGAATCCGCTTACACGTTCCTTAATATCACCAAACAATTTTTCTGCAACATTTGATTTATTACGTGGCTGACTATCTACATAATCTTCTGAGGTCTCAGCAACCGGT
>Ga0315909_10003792_pt1 | contig 18221 bp, 16 predicted proteins | sample LakEriMetagenome_11_FD_203527 | JGI IMG/M metagenome (GOLD analysis project Ga0315909, IMG submission 203527) | Freshwater fungal communities from buoy surface, Lake Erie, Ohio, United States - Buoy 2 MA125 | ecosystem: Environmental > Aquatic > Freshwater > Lake | place: USA: Lake Erie, Ohio... | reverse complement strand
ATATCGCCAGTTACGTGATCATCACGAATGCGGACAATATTCACTGTGGTGTGAAATATGACTCTATCCCCTGCCATGTGCTTGGCGAGATGATGGCTTACCAAATGTTCCAGGTAGTGAACGGTAGTTTGCGTCATAACAGACTTTAAATCAAAGGAAGTGCTGGTTTAATACAACCGGAAACTTTTTCAGCTGAATTAATTGCGGCAGTACCTGGATTTTGCCGCACCTCGCGTCCCTCAGCGACGCTGGCACGCCATAAAATGTGAACGTCTTCAGCGTCTCCCTGACCATCTAATTCAAAAATCTACTATCGGTACGCACCATTAGGTGACGGGCTACGAACCCGTCTCGTTTGGTCGATGGCAAGGCAGCAGCACCTCAGGCAGTAAAGACGCACCACAGGGGACTGCCAACGCCGCTAGCGGAGCCCTGGTTCTCATCACCCCCAATCTGCTGGCTGACTACCGGCTTTCATCGTGTTTTGTAGGACAACGCCGGGCGGTTCGTTTATTTTACTTGACCACGCACTCTGATTCGAAGATGCGGCTCAGGACTTATGATGCAATTAAGGTAACTCACCCGGCGAAAAAAAACCTCAGCAACGATGCCGAGGTTGGGTGTTTGGTGGGCCCCCCGTGAGTCGAACACGGCACCAACGGATTATGAGTCCGCTGCTCTAACCAAGCATGAGCTAGGGGCCCGGATAAAGCTGTTATTCAGACAAGATTCTAGCGCCGGATAGCACCGGCGGCGAGAAATATTTCCCGCCGCTGAAGCACAATTAACCGCCCTCGAGGAAGCTCTTGAGCTTGTCAGAGCGCGAAGGATGCCGGAGTTTACGGAGCGCCTTGGCTTCGATCTGGCGAATTCGCTCGCGGGTGACATCGAACTGCTTGCCGACCTCTTCCAGCGTGTGATCGGTAGACATTTCGATACCAAAACGCATTCGCAAGACTTTGGCTTCCCGAGGCGTGAGGGAATCCAGCACATCCTTGACCACACCACGCATGGACGCATGCAGCGCCGCATCGGCCGGGGCCAGCGTGTTGTTGTCTTCGATGAAGTCACCCAAGTGCGAATCGTCATCATCACCGATCGGCGTTTCCATGGAAATCGGCTCTTTGGCGATCTTCATGATCTTGCGGATCTTGTCTTCAGGCATTTCCATCTTGATAGCCAGTGTTGCCGGATCCGGCTCAGCGCCAGTTTCCTGCAAGATCTGCCGCGAGATGCGGTTCATCTTGTTGATGGTCTCGATCATGTGGACAGGAATACGAATTGTCCGTGCCTGGTCTGCGATCGAACGAGTTATCGCCTGACGAATCCACCAAGTCGCGTAGGTCGAAAACTTGTAACCACGCCGGTATTCAAATTTATCGACCGCCTTCATCAGGCCGATATTACCTTCCTGGATCAGATCAAGGAATTGCAAGCCGCGGTTGGTGTACTTCTTGGCAATCGAAATGACCAAACGCAGGTTGGCTTCTGTCATTTCACGCTTGGCCTTGCGAGCACGCGTCTCACCAGCCGACATCTTCTTATTGATCTCACGAAGATCCGCTAAAGGCAAAACGACACGTGACTGCAGATCCAGCAATTTTTGCTGCAACTCTTTCACCGTAGGGACATTTCGAGCCAGCATGACGCTATAGGGATGGTTAGCGTTTACTTCGCCATCAACCCACTTCAGATTGGTCTCGTTGCCCGGAAAGACTTTGATGAAATGCGTGCGCGGCATGCCGCACTTGTTGACAACCACATCGAGCACCTGACGTTCGATCTGACGCACTTCATCGACCTGACCGCGCAGCGTGTCGCAGAGCTTCTCGACCACCTTGGCAGTGAAACGGATACCCATAAGCTCGTTGGAAATCGCTTCCTGCGACTTCACATACTGCTTCGAGTTATAGCCTTCTTTTTCGTACGACTTGCGCATCTTGTCGAACTGCGTCGAGATGATGGCAAACTTTGCCAGCGAATCACGCTTGAGTTGCTCAAGCTGCTCCGCGGAGAAACCTGCGGCGCCGCCGTTGGCGTTACCATCTTCTTCTTCAGCTTCTTCATCTTCGTCTTCGTCGCCTTCCTCCTCGTCTTCATCAGCGGCAGCGGCAGATTTAACGGGTGCAGGTGGTATGGGCGCATCATCCGGCGCATTCGGATCCACCAAGCCATCAACGACCTCGTCAATTTTGGCTTCGTCCTTGGCAATACGATCGGCCATGGCCAGAATTTCAGAGATCGTCATCGGGCAAGCGGAGATCGCCTGAATCATGTCTTTCAGGCCGCCCTCGATACGCTTGGCAATTTCAATTTCACCTTCACGCGTAAGCAACTCCACCGAGCCCATTTCGCGCATGTACATGCGCACAGGGTCAGTGGTGCGACCAAAGTCGGAATCCACGGTTTGGAGTGCCGCTTCAGCAGCAGCATCGGCGTCGTCATCATTCGCAACGGTGGCCACGTTATCCGACAACAGCAAAGCCTCGGCATCGGGCGCGTGCTCGTAGACAGCGATACCCATGTCATTAAAGGTGCTGATGATGCCTTCGATCGCCTCGGGATCAACAATATTTTCCGGCAGGTGATCGTTGATCTCGGCGTGTGTCAGAAAGCCGCGATCCTTGCCCAACTTGATCAGGGTTTTGAGCTTTTGACGACGACGCTCGATCTCTTCTTCGCTCGCCTCGGAGTCGGCAGAAAATGCATCTTTGAGGAATTGCTTTTCCTTGGCTTTGCGGTCACGCGCGCGCGCCTTGTCGGCCGCTTTGAGTTCCGCACGCTCCACGGCATTGAGCGCTGCGATTTCCTCGTTCTCGGGCTGGAAATCACGCGGCTTGCGGCCACGGCGGCCAGGCACCTTGATACCCGGAAGGATATAGCCAGAAGTATCAATAGCGGCCAACGCAGCGGCATCGGTCGTTTGCTTGACCGACATGATCTGGTGGTCGGTCTTGGCGACTTCTTTGGACTCGACTACCGTTTTTTTGGCTACGACTTTTGCTTCAGGTTTCCGATTCGTCACGACAGTTTTCTTCGCAGGTGCTTTGGGCGTGACGGCGGGCTTGGCTACAGCCTTGGTCGCCGACTTCGCCCCGGTTTTGCTGGGAACGGCAGCGACCTTTACAGGCTTCTTGGGTGCCGGCTTGGCAGGGAGCTTGCCGGCTTTTGAGACAGCTGTCGTGGCTGGTTTGTTCGCATTCTTTTTTGCGGCAGCAAGCTTTGGTTTGGCTACCGGCTTCGCTACCCCCTTGGATGCCGCCTTGGCCGCAGGCTTTGGCGCAGGCTTGGCTGACGGCTTTGCAGCTGTTCTGGCTGCTGGCTTAGCTGCTGGCTTAGCTGCCGGCTTGGTCACTGCCTTGCTGGCCGCGCTCTTCACCGCAGCCTTCACGGGCTTGCTGGCTACCGCAGTCGCCGATCGCTTTTTGGCGGGCTGAGTCGCCTTGGATTTGGTTGCAGAGGTTTTAACGGATTTTTTGTTTGTCGCCATGGGTCTATCCACCAGTGGGAATTGCCGATGCTGCAATGGGAACTGGAGTGCGGTCAGGGCCGATTAATTCAGCCGTCTGGCAGTGCGGTCGCATTTTTGCGCCGGCTGGTTCTGCACAATGGGTAGCCGCGGGTCCAGCAAAGTAAAAACTGCTGCATGCGTTAACGAGATATGAAAACGCATGTTTGTAAAAAAGCCTTCTATTATAACAGATCGAGGCCTGAATTCCCTTCAATCTCGCCGTCGATGGCGCTGAAACTAGGCGCTCATGCCAAAGCGGCAATTGTCGTGGAAAGTGCCCCAAAATCCATGCATCATTCGCGCATTTGCTGATATGCGGCAAGCGCGTTCGAAACCCGAACTTGCCAGCCGACGAGCGAGCGGTTAGTCGGATAAATTGGTATCGACAGCAGCACGGATTTTCTCAAGTTCGACAGAGACTTCCCGGTAACGTGCTTTTGCCAAATCAGAGGCAAGCCCGCCTGAGGCAAGGCTTTCAAGTTCCGCTTTGAGCGATTTCATTTTAGTCTGCCGGATGGCGCCGGCAAGTTCTCTGCGAGCCAGATCTGGTTCCGAGGGCGACTCTGCTGCAATCTCGGCAACCAGAGGACCGAGCTCTACGCCTTGTGCACGCAGCGCTTCGGATAAAACGGCAAGGCTCGCGCCTTCTGGCAGAAGCGCCGCCACCTCGACCACGGCGCGCAGCGTTGCGCCCTCGTCCGGTGCGCTTTGCGCGATTAGATCAAGTGCCTTGTCGTCCAAGAGGTCGTACATCGGCGGATGCGCAAGCAGCAGACGCAGCACCTGACGCTCCAGCTCTACCGGCGGCCTGCGTTTGACTGCCGGGCCAGGCGCGCGCCCCACAGGTTTGGATCGGCCAAGTTCGAACAAGCTTTCTAGCTCCTGCGGTGTACTGTCGGTTAGCTGAGCAAGCTGACGCAACAACTGCAGACGCAAACCCGAGGGCGGCATGCTCTGCATCAGCGGTTTGGCGTCGAATTGCGCGCGCGCCCTACCCTCTGCGGTGCCGAGATCCTTGCCTTCACTGACTTCATTGAGCAAAAACTGGGACAGCGGTGTCGCGTCCTGCACAAGTTGCTCAAACTGAGAGGTGCCGTGTTCACGCACATAGCTATCGGGATCATGTTCGGTCGGCAAAAAGAGAAACTTGAGCGACCGACTGTCCGATGCATGTGGCAGAGAGGCCTCAAGTGCACGGCGCGCCGCGCGACGGCCCGCAGCATCACCATCAAAACTAAAAATGACATTGTCCGTCTGACGCAGCAGCTTTTGCACATGCATAGCGGTACAAGCGGTACCCAGCGTGGCCACTACCTGCTCGAAACCATATTGCGCGAGGGCGACCACATCCATATAACCCTCGGTAACCAGGACATAATCTTTGTCACGTATCGCCTGCCGCGCCTCGAACAAACCGTAGAGCTCACTGCCTTTTTGAAACAACGGCGTTTCAGGTGAATTGAGATATTTTGGCTCGCCCGCACCCATCACGCGACCACCGAAACCAATCACCTGTCCCTTGGTATTCCGTATCGGGAACATGATTCGGTCACGAAACCGATCGTAACGTTTGCGATGACTGTTATCTTCATCACTGCGATCGATAATCAAACCAGCCTCGACCAGCACCTCGCTATCGTATTCTGTGAATACCTCGCGCAGGCTATCCCATCCGTCGGGGGCATAACCTATCCAGTATTTGGCAGCGATCTCGCCCGTCAGTCCGCGTCCTTTCAGATAATCGATCGCAGGTCGTGCGCTGCGCAATTGCTGTCGATAGAAGTTACATGCCATCGTCATCGCATCAGATAGCGCAAGTGTTTTTGCCTGCAACTCGGCGCGCTGCGCTGGGGGTAGTCGATCCTCTTGCTCGGGCACAGTCATGCCGACGGTCTGCGCAAGATCTTTCACGGACTCGACAAAACCGAGTCCCGAGTACTCCATCAGAAAACCAATAGCGGTGCCATGTGCACCACAGCCGAAGCAGTGATAAAACTGCTTGGTCGGACTGACGGTAAAGCTGGGCGATTTTTCATTATGAAATGGGCACAAGCCGCTGAAATTCGCGCCACCTTTCTTGAGCTGAACGTAGCGGCCTACCACGTCGACAATGTCAACGCGGTTGAGCAGATCCTGAATGAAGCTTTGCGGGATCACGAAGCAGTGTTCGCGTTTATTGTGTGAGCGCCGCTTTCACCATGGCGGACACGGCAGTCATGTCGGCCCGGCCGGCCAGCTTGGGTTTCAGCACGCCCATGACCTTGCCCATGTCTTGCGGGCCAGCCGCGCCAACGGCGGCGACTGCCGCCACGACTTCAGCCTGCACCTCCGCGTCTGACAAGGCGGCGGGCATGTAAGTCGACAAGATGGCGAGTTCGGCTTTTTCGATGTCGGCCAGATCCTGACGGCCGCCGGCCTCGAATTGGCTAATCGAGTCTTTGCGCTGCTTGATCATTTTTTCGATGATGGCGAGTACCTGCTCATCAGAGACATCAATACGCTCATCAACTTCTTTTTGTTTGATAGCCGCCGTCAGCAAGCGAATGGTCGCCAGACGACCGCTGTCTTTCGCGCGCATCGCCGCTTTCATGTCTTCGGTAATCTGTTCTTTCAGGCTCATGGAATCTCCTTCGGTGACGTGCCAGCCGGCATGAATCAATGCATATAAAAACACCAAAACCCGCTGCGGAACTGGCCGGAGCGGGTTTGCCATCCAACAGCCTCGCGCTTGGGCGAGGCCAGCAATCAGTAGAGTTTTTTAGGCAGTTGCTGGCTGCGGATGCGCTTGTAATGGCGCTTCACGGCAGCAGCGAGCTTGCGCTTGCGCTCTGCGGTCGGCTTCTCGTAGAACTCGCGCGCGCGCAGTTCGGTCAGCAGACCGGTTTTTTCTATGCTGCGCTTGAAGCGCCGCATGGCGACTTCGAAGGGCTCGTTTTCTTTAAGGCGAATAGTGGTCATGTGTTGATGGAATGTCTTGGTTTTGCCCGGAACCCGCGATTATAGCAGCGGGAAGCAACAGAAGGAAGCCTGGACGGAAAATCCTTTTTCACAGGCAAAGTCATATCAAACCGACAATCCGGCCGCCACCCCGGATGCCCAAGCCCATTGAAAGTTATAGCCGCCCAGCCAGCCGGTCACATCGACCGCCTCCCCAACAAAATACAAGCCCGGGACCGTATTGACCATCATGGTCTGCTGGGACAAAGCCTGGGTATCCACGCCGCCCAGGGTCACCTCGGCTTTTCTGTAACCCTCGGAACCATTGGGGATCAGCGTCCAGCGGTTCAGAGATTCACCCAGCTGACGCAATTTTTTGTCGGGCAAATCCGCCAGTCGGGCGTCGGGCTGAAATTGATTGGCCAGCAGCCAGCCCTCAGCCAACCGGTTTGGCAACAACTGCGCCAGCCAATTGCCCAAGTTCTTCCGGATGCTGTGCTTGCCCTCGATCAGCACCCGCGCGATATCGTGGCCGGGCAACAGATTCAGCATCAGGGACGCACCCTCTCGCCAGAAACTTGAAATCTGCAAAACCGCTGGGCCGGAAAGCCCGCGGTGGGTGAATAGCAGGTCTTCGCGAAACTGACCGCGCGCTTTTTTCTCGCCCGTTGCTATATCGACTTCGATCGCAATGCCCGCAAGCGGTACAAAACGCTCCCATGACTGCGCATCAAAAGTCAATGGTACCAGCCCAGGCTCAGGCGCAATCAGCGGTATATCAAAATGCCTCGCAACACGAAACGCAAAATCGGTGGCACCGATTTTGGGTATGGAGAGTCCACCTGTCGCAATCACGACCTGACGCGCCAGTACTTCGCCGCCCGAGGTACCAATGCGAAATCCCTCGACATCTTTGGCAACAGCATTTACCTGAACTGGTCGCATCCATCGCACACCACCAAGATCGCATTCGGCTTTAAGCATCGAAATAATATCTTCAGCAGATCGATCGCAAAACAACTGACCCTTGTGCTTCTCGTGAAAGGGAATGTTGTAACGCTTGACCAGCGCAATGAAGTCCTGTTGCGTGTAACGCGACAAGGCACTGCGACAAAAATGGGGATTTTGCGACAGAAAATTTTGCGGACTAGCGTCTACATTGGTGAAATTGCAGCGACCACCCCCCGAGATCCGTATTTTTTCGGCCAGCTTTTCTGCATGATCGATCAGCACCACACGCTTGCCACGCTGACCCGCGACACTGGCGCACATCATGCCCGCAGCACCCGCACCGATGACTGCAACGTCCATGATCTCGCTCATCCCCTCAGGCTCGTGATCATTTGTCGCGCGATCTGCGCGCATTGCGCTACTTGCTCACTAATCGGCGCCGGTATGGGTTGCTTTCCTGCGAGAGCCTGCGTGATCCAGTCGGCCGTCGTGGCTGCATCACTGGCAGGAGGCAAAGGCGGCATTTCATCCACCGGCTCTTGGCGTTCAATCAGCGTGCTGGCCTGATTTTGATGAAACCAGATCACTGCCTGCGCCCGTTTTGCATTGGCAACCGTCTCACCCTCAGTACCGCGCATGAGTAATACATCACCTCGCTGGGCAGGCGCTGCTTCAGAAAAATAGGATGTCAACATCGTTAAGTATTCAGGATGCGTGTAAGACACCAAGCGTAATGCCGGCTGAGCAAAGGGCTGCATGATCTTGACCAGTGTGTGCGTAGAATTACGCAGTCCGAGCACACGCCGCACTTCCAGCATGCGATGCAGTTTTGGCGCTAGTACAGCGATCGGCATGAACACCGGGAGCTTGCTTTCAAAAGCGCTGTGCAAAGAATTCGATTCCGTTAATGGCGAAATACCCATTTGGTTCAGAATCTCTGCGGTGGTCACTCTCCCGGGATCGTCCAGTACGCCGTGAACCAGCACCGGTACGCCTTCTCGAGCAAGCAGCATCGCCAGTAATGGCGTGAGGTTAGGCATCTGCCTTGAGCCGTTGTAGCTAGGAATCACCACGGGCGCGAACGGCACATCGGGCGCCTCCAGTGCCTCGAAAGCAGCTTCCGCTGCATCCAGAAAACCAGCAATCTCGCCCACCGACTCGCCCTTGATCCGCATGCCAATCAGGAAGGCGCCCATCTCGAGATCAGACAGCTCACCATTGAGCATGGCGGCATACATACGCCGCGCATCAACGCGCGACAGATCGCGCGCGCCCTTCTTTCCCCGACCGATTTCGCGAATAAAAGGTGCCGCCAGCAATGGCTTTTCAGAATTCTGCATCCGCGAAGCTTACAACGATTGAGACATTATGGTGAAACCACCTTCTCCAATGCCCGCCTGAGTCATGCCTTCGCAAAGGCCATACCAAACGACTCAGAGACTGGTCAAGCATGGCCGGTTGCAGATGAGAATACGCACGTCAATAGCAGCAGCAGCCCGCTGATCATCGACATCGAAAACCAGACACTGATGCGCTTACTTTAAAATAAGGAATTAATCTCACCAGCTATCCGACCTCTCCATGATCGTTCTCGGTGTCGAATCCTCCTGCGATGAAACCGGTATCGCTTTGTATGACACCGAACGCGGACTGCTCGCGCATGCCCTTCATTCCCAAGTCGCGATGCACGAAGCGTATGGCGGCGTCGTACCCGAGCTAGCCTCGCGTGATCATGTGCGTCGCGCGATACCCTTGCTGGAACAAGTACTCAGCGATAGCGGCGAGTCCACTTCATCGATCGATGCGATCGCCTACACCCAAGGCCCGGGACTTGCTGGCGCGCTGCTGGTCGGTGCCTCGGTCGCGAATGGTCTGGCGCTGGCGCTCAACAAACCGGTGATCGCCGTTCACCATCTCGAGGGTCATCTGCTGTCGCCGTTGCTGGCGGCAGAACCACCCGAATTTCCTTTTATCGCCCTGTTGGTTTCGGGAGGTCACACGCAGCTGATGCGTGTCGCTGAGGTCGGTGAGTACACGCTGCTCGGTGAAACGCTGGATGATGCTGCTGGTGAAGCTTTCGATAAATCGGCCAAGCTGCTTGGGCTTGGCTATCCCGGCGGGCCGGCGATTTCTCGCCTCGCAGAATCAGGCGACCCAAGCCTGTTTGAATTACCGCGACCCATGCTGCATTCGAAAAATCTGGATTTCAGCTTCTCGGGTTTGAAAACGGCCGTGCTGACACTGGTGAAGAAGCAGGAAGGCGAACTGACAGAAACGGTACGCGCCGCTATCGCGCGCGCCTTTGTGGATGCGATCGTTGAAGTGCTGGTCGCAAAATGTCTGGCAGCGATCAAGCAGACCGGCATGAAACGACTGGTGATTGCCGGCGGTGTGGGGGCTAATTCGCAGCTGCGCAAAGCATTGAATGAGACGGCAGTGAAAAAACGTTTCGAGGTGTTTTATCCGGATCTGGCGCTGTGCACCGACAACGGCGCCATGATCGCGCTGGCAGGTGCACTACGCATGGCGCGCCATCCGCAGGCCGCGAGCTTTGATTATGGTTTCAATGTCAAACCGCGCTGGCCACTGGATGCGATCGACTGATCCGTCCCTCAGCTGTCCTTCGCTTGTTCGACCGCGGTATCTTCCTGCGCTTTTCTTTCGGATCGTCTGGCTAAACGGGTTTCCGTACCAGCCCTAAGGTTGGCAATGTTGCCGCGGTGACGATAAATCAAGATGACGCTCATCAGGAAGATCGCCACCAATTTGACACCGGGACCGAACAGCAACAACTGGTAGATCGGTGCAAATACCGCCGCTACCAGCGCTGCCAGCGAGGAGTAACGATAGGTATAGGCGATGATGATCCAGGTGCAGAGGGTCGTCACACCGACCGGTGGGCTGAGCGCGAGAAGCACTCCCAATGCAGTTGCGACACCCTTGCCCCCCTTGAATCCGAAAAATATCGGCCACACGTGTCCGGCAAACACCGCGAATGCGGCAAGTGAAACGCCAGTTATACCGAGCTCGAGCGGCGTACTGAAATAGATCGCCAGCACCACGGCAAACCAGCCTTTTGCGCAATCACCCACTAGGGTCAGCACAGCGGCCAGCTTATTGCCCGTTCTGAGCACATTGGTTGCACCGGGATTTTGCGAACCATAGGTACGCGGATCTTCGAGACGGAGCAGTTTGCTGACGACGATGGCGAAGGATACCGAGCCCATCAGATAAGCGCCCATAGCAAACACAATCATGTTCATTGTCGCCGCGTTCATACGACTCCTGTCACTGAAGATTCGCCATTATGCAATAGTTGACTCATCAGCCTCGCGGATGATGCTGCGCATGGATTTTCTTGAGCCGCTCGCGTGCGACATGGGTATAAATCTGCGTGGTTGATATATCGGCATGTCCCAGCAATAGCTGAACCACACGCAGATCAGCACCGTGGTTGAGCAAATGCGTTGCGAACGCATGGCGCAAGGTATGCGGCGACAGCGGCACATTCACGCCCGCCTGAAGCGCGTATTTTTTTATCAGCGTCCAGAACATTTGTCGGGTCATCGGACCCCCCAGCGCAGTGACGAAGAGCGCATCATTCACTTTGCCGCCCAGAATCTGGCTGCGCGCATCACGCAGATAGCGCTCTATCCATGTACGCGCTTCTTCGCCAAAGGGCACCAGCCGCGTCTTGTTTCCCTTGCCCGTCACGCGCAGCACGCCTTCATTCATTCCAACTTCGACACTCTTTAACAGCACCAGCTCCGATACCCGCAAGCCGCTGGCGTACATCAGCTCAAGCATCGTTCTGTCACGCAACCCGAGCGCAGCATTGACATCAGGTACCGCCAGCAAGGCCTCGACATGTTGTTCAGAGAGCGTCTTGGGGAATCTTGGCGGCTGCTTTGCCGAATGCAGTCGCAGACACGGATCTGCGCTGACACGATGATTGCGAAGCGAAAACTGATAAAACCGTCGCAATACAGCCAGACGTCGATTGGCCGAACTGGCCTTGCTGCCAGCATGCTTAAATGCGAAATAGGCATTCAGGTCCACATCCGTCGCTTCATATAAAGTTTTTGATCGCTCCGCCATCAACCAATCGGCAAACAACAGCAGATCGCGCTTGTAAGCTTCGAGCGTGTTTTTTGACAAACCATCTTCCAGCCAGAGCGCATCGCAGAACTCATCGGCAGCGGCTTGCCCCGCACGCTCTGCAGTCGATGCTGCCGTCTTCATTAAAAGCCCGGCACCTGTTCGTGGCGCAGCAGCCAGCGTTTGACGCCCTGATGAAAGCCACCATCATGCCGCGCAAAACCGCCAATACCTCCGGCCGCAGTCACGCGATGACAGGGAATGATCAATGGGTACCAGTTGGCACCACAAGCCTGCCCGACCGCGCGCGGTGCAGAACGTATTTTGTGAGCGACCTCGCCATAGGTAAGCACCGTGCCGCGCGGGATCGCATTGATGACAGACCACACCTTGCGCTGATGGTCGGTGCCGACTTCAGGCAAATCAAGATCAAAGGCGTAGTCGGGATTGTTCAGATAAGCAGCGACCTGCACTGCTACTTTTTTAGCGAGTTTATCGGTTACCGCCTTCGCTTTGTACTGTGGTGGCAGATAAGTCAGTTCGTGCAACACGTCACCGCTACTCCGTATGCCAATCGCGCCAAACGGCGCCGGCACAATCGCAGAAAAAATATCCGTGGCAAACGCTTTCATCGTCATTTTCTCAATCCGCTAGCAGTGATTAGCTGCCAAAAACCAGTCGCGGCAGCCACAGCGAAATCTGCGGTACATACGTCACCAGAAGCAGGAAACCCACCATCGTCAGCAGCCAGGGCAAGACGGCGATAGTGAGTTCAGTAATGCCCATCTTCGTGATACCTGAGGCCACGTACAGATTCAAGCCGACGGGTGGATGGCACATGCCAATCTCCATGTTAACCACCATGATGATGCCAAAGTGAACCGGATCTACGCCCAGCGCCATCGCGACCGGAAACAGTATGGGTGCCATGATCAGCACGATGGATGAGGGCTCCATCACATTCCCGGCCAACAGCAAGAGCAAATTCACCACCAGCAGGAAGCCGATCATACCCAGCCCCATGTCCATGATGCCGCCGGCCATTGCTTGCGGAATGCCTTCGCTGGTCATGAGAAAAGAGAAGAGTACTGCGTTGGTAATGATGTAGAGCAGCATGGCCGACATCGCTGCAGAATCGAGCAAGACTTTCGGCACTTGTCGAAAATTCAGATCTTTATAGACAAAGACAGCAATGACAAACGCATACACAGCCGATACCGCAGCCGCCTCGGTCGGGGTAAACATACCGCTGTAAATTCCACCAATCACCACCACGATCAGCAACAAGCCCCAAACGCTACGCTGGAAAGCACGCCAGCGCTCAGCGAAACTCGCGCGTGGCAAACGAGGATAATTTTTTTTGCGGGCAAGGACCCAGGTGGTGAGACCTAACAAAAACGCCAGCAAGAGGCCGGGGATGACACCCGCCATAAACAACTTTCCCACCGATGTGTTGGTTGACACCGAATACATCACCATTACGATCGATGGCGGTATCAGAATGCCGAGTGCGCCGGATGTCGTGACCACCCCGGCGCCAAATGATTTCGGATAACCCTGCTTCAGCATCGCAGGCAACAGTATCGATCCGATCGCCACCACGGTCGCCGGCGAAGAACCCGACACCGCTGCAAACAAGGCACACGCCAGCACACCGGACAAGGCCAGCCCACCATGCCAGTGACCGACCATGGAAGTCGCGAATTCGATCATGCGTCGTGCTACACCCCCATGCGTGAGGAAATTCCCCGCAAGGATGAAGAAGGGTATGGCCATGATTTCAAACTTTTCAATACCAGTAAAAAGTTTGAGTGCCACGGCCTGCACTGGCACATCGGTCATGGTAAATAAAAAACTGAGTACGGTCAGACCCAGCGCGATCGAAATCGGCATGCCCGTCAGCATCAGCACGACCAGCAAAACAAAGATGAAAAGTGTGTTCATTGCCGACCCTCCGCAGCATCTTCGGTGAGACCTTCGACGTGCGCATGGTCGTGGACCGGCAATTCACCGCCTCGTGCAAAACGCCAGGCGACCTGAAGAAAACGAAAGCACATCAAGGCAGAACCCAGAGGAATCGCCAGATACACGATCCAGATGGGCAGCTCGAGTACCTCGGAAGTGCTTGAGGTATTCGAGAGTTCATAAACGAAGTCGGCACCCAAGCTGGCAATAATGCCGGTAAAAATTGCACCTGCGAACAGCCCAAACAAGATGAATCCGCGACGACGACGCTCATCCAGTCGGTTGACCAGCACGTCTACGCCCACATGAATGCCTGTCCGAACACCATAAGCAGCACCAAACTTCGCCATCCAGACAAACAGATAGATCGTCAACTCCTGCGCCCAGCTGGTATTCACCCGCAGCAGCCAGTCCTGCAACCCGGGAATAGCCAATCCTGATGCATAGCGATGAAGTACCGCGGCAAAGATAATCAGTGTTGCGGCACCCATCAAGGCTGCGATGAACCACTCTTCAAGATGATCAAGGATTTTCATATAGGGGTATTCATCGACGGGTGAATTAGCGTTTCGAACAGCTTCTCATTTTCATCATTCAACGCATCGGACGCAAAATGAAAGACGCTGGATCCTGGCATACACTGGACTAACAAACCAATGGATTGGCGCAGTGAGCTCACACCGAAAGGGAACGCGCTTATTTTGCCGCTGTCGCTTTGTTGACAGAAGCGATCAGTTCCTTGCCAATACGCTCTTCCATGACCTTGTGCACTGGTAGTAGCGCCTTGCGCCACTCGGCGCGCTCAGCATCCGTAGGCACGTAGATCACGGTCTTGCCTGACTTGCGAATATTTTCCAGCGCCTGATCATTCTCCTGCTGTGCGATGTTGTTGGCATAATCTGTTGCTTCCTTCATCGCTGCTTCAAGCTGGGTCCTTACGTCAGCAGGCAGTTTTTCCCAGAACTTCTTGTTCACGATGACCGCATAACCGATGTAGCCATGATTCGTGACAGTCAGATGCTTTTGCACTTCGTGCATTTTTTGCGTGAAGATGTTCGATGGTGGATTTTCGCTGCCATCCACCACGCCGGTCTGCATTGCCTGATAAACCTCTGAGAAAGCCATCACCTGTGGATTCGCACCCAGGGCACGCATCTGTTCATCCAGCACCTTGGATGACTGAATGCGCAGCTTCAGGCCTTTCATGTCGGTGGGCAGATGCATGGGCCGGTTCGAGGTCATCATCTTGAAACCATTGTCCCAGAACGCCAGACCGCGTATGCCCTTGCTTTCCAGTTTCTTCAACATGTCCTGACCGATCGGTCCTTGCGTGACACGGTATAGCGCCTGCTTGTCATTGAAGATGAATGGCAGATCAAAAAGTTCGAATTCCTTGACACCTAAAGGTCCAAACTTGGCCAGCGAGGGTGCCAGCATCTGTACTGCGCCCAACTGCAGAGCTTCGAGTTCTTCTTTGTCTTTATAGAGTGTGCTGTTGGGGTAAAGCTCGATTTTTACCCGACCTTTGGTGGCTGCCTCTGCGAGCGCCTTGAATTTTTCAGCGGCCTTGCCTTTGGGCGTGTCTTTGGCGACTACGTGGCTGAACTTGATAACGATGGGTGTTTCAGCGAAAGCAGCGCTGTTTAAAAAACAGGTGAACGTGAATGCAGCGAGCAGAAAGCAGCGTTTCATGAGGTCTCCGGCGGATCAGGGGTTTTTGGCGTTTCTCCGAGTCTCTGTCAACCACGGGGACTCTTTATTCTGGTCTCGGCGCGTATTGTGTCTGCTCAGCGGCAGTATGACAACCCACGGCTCTCGGGCCAAACTGCGGCCAAATGCAAGGAATATCGTAAGATCCAGGTCCGGATGCGATAAAAATAATGAATATTCTCTCCCTCCTGGTACCCGATTTCACGCTGATCCTGATCGGTTACCTCCTGATTCGTCACACAGACTGGGGCGATACTTTCTGGGCCGGATTGGAAAAGCTGGTGTATTTCATCCTATTCCCCGCACTGCTCTTCGTTTCCACAGCTCGGACACCGCTGGATTTTCATACCACCGGCAAGCTGCTGCAGGTTGCGCTGATTGCGGCAGCTTGTGGTATTGCGCTTGGCTGGCTGGCCAAACCCCTGTTCCGACCGGGACCCATGATCTTCGAGTCTGGCGTGCAAACCGCTTTCCGCTTCAATTCCTACATCGCACTGGCCATCGCGTTCCGGCTCGCTGGCGAAGCGGGTACGTCGCTGATGGCACTGATCATCGGCTTCGCTGTGCCTCTCTGTAATACCGCGGCGGTACATGCACTCGCCCATGGTAGCAATCGCTCCCTGCTGCCCGAGATTGTAAAAAATCCCCTGCTGGTCGCCACCGCCAGCGGCACCTTGTTCAATCTGGCCGGTGGCAGCTTGCCTGACGTAATCGCAACAACACTATCGCGCATGGGCAGCGCTTCGATTGCGCTCGGGCTGATCATGGTGGGTGCTGGTCTGAAACTGAACGCGCTGTCGCAGGCACGCGGTATCAGCGCCTATTTCATCGCGGTGAAACTACTTGCACTTCCCGCAATTGCGCTCATGCTCGGGCGCTGGTTCGAGCTACCGCCGCTGCAACTGCAAATCGCGGTGATGTTTTGCGCCTTGCCTACTGCCTCTAGTGCCTATGTGCTTGCAGCACGCATGGGCGGCAATGCACCACTGGTGGCTTTTCTGATTTCGGCAGGCACGCTGCTGTCGATTGTCACGCTGCCGATCTGGCTAATGCTGGCGCACTAGAAGACTCTACGGCAAAGGCGCCGGATCCCGGCGCAAGCCGGGATCCGGGGGCGTTCAAAGCTCTCTCAATCCAGGCATGCTTTCACATGAATGGCCACCCTCGCAAGATCGATAGCAAGGCGGCCGTACCGCAGACAGCACACGTCCAAGGCGAGCTACTGCCAACGCCGCAAGCGGCCTGAGGAGACAGGTTCTAAATGACTCGGATCGAAAGCTCAGGCTCAACGAGATCCCAAAACTGATCTGGTCTTCATTCAGCGCCCAAGGTTTGCTGTGACAATGCCCACTGCACATGCTCACGCACCATCGCAGAAGGATGATCCGCACGAGCATTCAAGACTGCCACCGTTTGCCCATTGCCATGATCACTGTCACCACCGCTTCGCAAAGCATTCCCAAGGGCCACCGCGATATTGCGCAACCAGCGCTCGTGTCCAATGCGCCGTATCGCGCTGCCTTCCAGCCGTTGATTGAATTCATCCTCACTCCACGCGAACAACTCAACAAGCGTCGCACTTTGCAAACCATTACGGGCATCAAAGTCGGACATAACACTGAGCTGCGCAAATTTATTCCAAGGACAGGCGAGCTGACAGTCATCGCAGCCGAGTATGCGGTTACCTATCAGTGGGCGAAACTCAGTCGGAATACTTCCCTTAAGCTCGATGGTCAGATACGAAATACAGCGGCGGGCATCCAAACGATACGGTGCGACAATGGCCTGAGTGGGACAAACGTCGATACAGGCACGACATTCGCCACAGTGATCACTGGTGGGTGAATCGACGGGCAACGGCAAATCCGTGAAAATCTCACCCAGGAAAAACATCGAGCCAACATCGCGATTGAGCAGCAGCGTGTGTTTGCCACGCCAACCCATGCCTGCACGGCGGGCGATTTCCACCTCCATCACAGGTGCCGAGTCGGTAAACACACGATAACCGAACGGTCCAATCGCCGCCGCGATTTGATCAGCCAGCTGCTGCAACCGAGAACGTAAGACCTTGTGATAATCCCGGCCACGGGCATACAGCGACACGACCGCCGCATCGGGATCAGACAAACGCCGGTTTTCGTGTTCACGCCAATCGATCTGGGTCTGCCGTGGCAGATAGTCCATGCGCGCACTGATCACACGTACCGTGCCAGGCACGAGTTCCGCAGGACGCGCGCGTCGCGCGCCATGCGCTGCCATATAATCCATCTCACCGTGAAAGCCTGCATCGAGCCACTGTTGTAGCTGTTCGTGTGCGCCATCAAGGCGGGCATCCGCAATGCGCAGGTCGGCAAAGCCAAGCTCCGCGCCCCACTGCCGAATGTCGTTAGCAAGATTGGTTGACCGAGTCGGATCCATAAATAAGTACTTTGTAGAGGGATCATTCTAAGAGATGCAGCGCTGGACCACCCAACTGCCCGACGAAACGAGTACGCAAGCGCTGGGCGCGGCACTCGCGCAAACGCTGATACCGGGACTGAAAATCTATCTACACGGTGAGCTCGGTGCAGGCAAGACAAGTCTTGCGCGCGCGCTGCTGCAAGCTGCAGGTCACACCGGCCGCGTAAAAAGTCCTACCTACACCCTGGTTGAACCCTATGCGATCAGCGTGCAAGAGCGACCGTTGAGCCTGATGCATTTCGATCTTTACCGCCTGGGCAGCCCCGAAGAATTCATCGATGCCGGTTTTCGTGAGTACTTCGACAGCGATCACCTGTGCGTAGTGGAGTGGCCGGAACAGGCTCGGGACTTGCTCCCGTCGGCAGATCTCGATGTTTTTCTCTCTGTCGAAGGTGCAGGCCGTGCGGTAGAATTGCGCGCGAATTCCGAACAAGGCGCGACATGCCTCAACCACCTGGATCTTCACTGGACAAGATAACACCTGTGTCACGTCGCACGGTGCTTAAAACCGGCGCCACCCTGTTGCTCTCGCTGTGCGCGACGGGACCAGTGCGCGCCGCCAGCATCGTCGCAGTGCGGGTATGGCCGG
>Ga0315909_10003790_pt1 | contig 18224 bp, 18 predicted proteins | sample LakEriMetagenome_11_FD_203527 | JGI IMG/M metagenome (GOLD analysis project Ga0315909, IMG submission 203527) | Freshwater fungal communities from buoy surface, Lake Erie, Ohio, United States - Buoy 2 MA125 | ecosystem: Environmental > Aquatic > Freshwater > Lake | place: USA: Lake Erie, Ohio... | reverse complement strand
ATAGTGAGCAGTATTTAGCTATAGTGGCTGTTGCTTTTATGGATGGGTTTTTCGGTATAGTTGCTGGTACTAAGAAAGAAGGATTTAAAACTTATAAAGCAGTTAAAGTATTAAAGACCACATTTACATGGTTAGTTATACTAACAGTAATACTAATGGTTGAAATAGGATTTCCAGGCACATCCTGGCTCTCAGAGACTATTATAATGCCGTTTATAATATTTCAAATAGTTAGTGCTTTAAAAAATGCTTCAAATGCTGGTTTTATTAAACATTCTATATTAAATAAAATTTTAGAAAAAATCGATAAACATAAAGATAATTAACTATGTTATTAAAAAAAGGTGATAAAAATGAACAGGTGAGACAACTTCAAGTAAAATTAGGAATTGATCCTGTTGGTACATTTGGTCCTAAGACTGAAGAAGCTGTTAAAAAGTATCAAGCCGCTAATGGATTAGTAGCAGATGGTATAGTAGGAGATGCAACTTGGAATAAAATCATGGGTTCAGCTCCAGCAGCACCTGCTGCTCCTGCTGTAGTAGTTCCTGCTTCTAGCTTTAAATTAGATAAATTAAAAGGACACATTCCTGATGCTGTATTAGTTCAGATTCCTGACACTGCTGCTAAGTTTAATATAACTAATCCCTTAAGATTAGCTCATTTCTTAGCCCAATGCGGTCATGAGTCAGGGGGTTGGAAGGCAACTTCAGAAAATTTAAATTACTCTTCTAAAGGTTTAATGGGTATTTTTAAAAAATATTTCCCTACTTTAGCTTTAGCTGAACAATACGCTCGTAAACCTATTGCTATTGCCTCTCGTGTTTACGGAGGTAGAATGGGTAATGGGGCTGAAGCTACTCAAGATGGATTTAAATTTAGAGGTCGTGGTTATATCCAATTGACTGGTAAAGATAATTATTCTGCTTTTGATAAATTTGTTCCTGAGGAAATTTTGGCTAACCCTGATTTGGTTGCTACTAAATATCCTTTAATGTCTGCTGCTTGGTTCTTTAATAAAAATGGACTTTGGAGTATTTGTGATAAAGGAGCTGACCAAGGAACTGTAACTGCTGTTACTAAAAGAGTAAATGGTGGAACAATTGGTTTGCCTGATCGTATTAAACATTTTAACGAGTATTATAATTTATTAAAATAATGAATGAGTTTCAATTAAACCCCGGACAAGGATATATCTATGTTGGAGAATACTTTCATAAGTTTGGAAAAGATGTTCCAACTGAAAAGAAAATAGGTAAAACAGATTCTTTGTTAAATATTCCTCAAATCGATGATTATGCTTTTAGTTTAGATTTTCATACACCAGATATCTACTTAGTAGATGATGTTGAAAAATTATATAAAGCATTAACTACTATTTTAGATCATGACCAACTTAAAGAAGATTGGTTTGAAGATACTGATGGAGATTTAAAGGATCGTGTTGCTAAATTTATGGATGCTTTTGGTTATAAAGAAATAGCAGATGTAGATGGAGATGGGATACCAGACCATCTAGATGACACTATTGGTTGATTTTGACACCTGACGTGACCTGAATAAGGTAGTTTAATATAGACACTATATGAAGGTTTATGACGTCTATATTTATCGTATATGGATGTAGATAAAATATTTGATTTATTTAATAATAAAGAGCCTGATTCTCTAAAAGAGAAGGCACAGGCAACAGATATTTTAATAACAGACTATAAAAACCACCCTTTATTTTGGGTTGGAATGTTTAAAAAGCTTATTTATAATCATAACCTATTTAACTCACAATTACTTAAATTTTTTGATAAATTAGAAGAAGGATTAGATATAACAGATATAGATAAAGCAGGTGAATTTGTAGTGTTTACTAAAGCATGGGAATATATTCAAAAAGTAAATCCTAATAATTTTTCACACCAAGAAGCTCTGTACCATTTTTCAGATATACAATTGAAAACAGCATTAGAATTATCTATAAGTTACTTTCAAGAAATAGAAGAGTATGAAAAATGCTCACATCTTAAAAAGAATTTAGAATTTGTAAAACTCCTTTTGGCTTAAATTTGGCCTAAATGGGATGTCATGTTATATTTGTACTACACGGGTTAAAAAAAGGATATGAAACATAGAGACATAATAATGAGAAGGATGGAAAGGGTAGAAGGGGGAATTGAGAAACTGCAGTTTGCGCTACGACAGAATAACTGGGCTTTGGTAGATGAGATTATTCAAGAAATGAGGGATAATATTAATGACGCTAAGGCGTTTGTACAACAGGAACCATTAGGACCCGGAGAAATTAACAGATTTTAATATGCAATTAACAGCTGAACAGATCCAAGCTAATTGGAATGAATTAATGTCTTTTATTGAGGATTATATTTCTGAACCTCGTAAAACTAAACTAATTGAATTTTATGAAAAGTATGCTGAACGTTTAATGTTAATGCCTGCTGCCCATAAAAAAGAATATCATAATGCTTTCCCTGGAGGATATGTAGAGCATGTTAATCGTGTTATTACTTGTGCTCTTCATCTTCATAAACTTTGGGAGAAAATGGGAGCTGATATTACTACTTATACTGAAGAAGAATTAGTGTTTTCTGCTCTAAATCATGACCTGGGTAAATTAGGTGATGAAGAACATGACTCATATATTCCTCAAACTGATAAATGGAGACAAGATAAATTAGGTGAAGATTATATGTTTAATGATAAACTTGCTTTTGCCTCTGTACCTGATCGTGGCTTATATTTACTCCAGGCTCATGATATTAAGTACTCGTTTAATGAAATGATTACAATTCAAACTCATGATGGTTTATACGATGAAGCAAATAAGAAATATTTAATGACTTATATGCCAGAGACTAAACCTAGAACTAGTTTACCTTACATTGTACATCAAGCTGATTTAATGGCTGCTAGAATTGAGTTTGAAAGAGAATGGTTACCTAAATTTAAAGGTAACTTGGATAAGCCAAAGAAATCATTTACCTTGGAATCCAACAAAAAAGCGCCTTCATCAAACGCTACTAAGCAAAAAGCATTAGGTAGTATAAAAAGTGAAGGCTTAAAAAATATGTTAGATAATTTATGATATTAACTTTAATACTTTTAGGTTTGATGGTCGTGGTCTTAGGATACACGACCTTTAATCTTCTTAGGAAAAATGAAAAACAAGAAGACATCTTAGCAGGTTACATGACCTACCTAAACAAAATCTCAGACACTATTGAAATGGCTGAAAAGAAATTAATGGAAGTAGACGCTAAAGGTAGTTTTAAATCAGATGATGAAATTGGATTTTTCTTTGAACAAATTAAAACAATTCAAACAGCGTTAAATTCTTTTGTTATTAAAAATATTTCAAAGTAATGGAAGAGGTAGTTGTAAAAAAGAAAAAGAAAGGCATACAGTACTTTACTCAAGATACTGAGGATGCTATCATTCTGTATAACAATACAACTGATTTTGAGTTAAAAAGTAGATTATACAATGATAGAATTCATTATGCCTTTTTTAAACTTACCGAAAATATTATCCATACGTTTAAATTTTATTATACTGAGGTAGATAATATTGAGGATTTACAACATGAAGTAATCACTTTCCTTTTAACTAAAATTCATTTATTTAATCCAGAAAGAGGAGCTAAAGCATATTCATATTTTGGTACTATTGTTAAACGTTATTTAATTCTTTCAAACCAAAAAAATTATAAAAAACGTATTGATACTTTGCCTATTGAAACATTAGAGGAAGATGAAAACCATTCTTATGATATTGAAGAGTCTCCTTATAATGAACGTTTATCTATGTTTATAGATGAATATGTAGAACATTGTACTAAATATATTTATGATTTATTTCCTAAAGAATATGATGCTCAAATAGCAGATGCTATTCTTGAGTTATTCCGTAAACGAGAATTTTTAGATGTTTTTAATAAAAAAGCACTTTACATTTATATCCGTGAAATCATAGATGTTAAAACTCCTAAGATTACAAAGATAGCTAATCAACTCTATGATATTTTTAAAGAAGGTTATGTATTTTATTTAGAACACGGATATACAAAGTTTTAGTTTTCATATTTATAAGAAACTAAATGTATATTTATGTCACAATTTGATAACATAATTTTTAAAAATAAAAAATTCTCTGATGTTTTAGAGGAAATCTATAACAATCAAAAGAAAAAAGATCAACAGGTTTCTGCTTTAATCTCTGAATTAAAACCACTTATCTCTGATATTGGTGATGCTACATTAGTTGTTCCTTTAATTAAGGAATATATGGAGATAAGCGTTAAAAATGATGATTTATTAATTAAGATGGCAGCCCTAGCTCAACGAGCTATGAATACTCAAACTGCTGAAGGAGCTTTAACTATTTCTGATGAAGAAAAAGAGCAGTTACTAGCTGCTATGAACGAGTTAAAAGGAGATAAATAATGGCTTACGGGTTAAAAGCTAATACTAATAATATTGTATCTAGTGTCAACACTATAGCTTCCCAGTCTCCTAATGGTCTTACTGCTTCCCCTGCTTCCTTTAAAGCGGGTAGAGTAAAAAGTATTATTTTAGATAATAATCATCCTAAATTTAAAAAATTTGGTGAATGGAATGCTTTAGGTGTAATTGAATATCAAGATATAACATTACCAGCTTCTAAAACAGCTTTTGCTAGACCTTATTTTAGTAATATAAAACAATTACCTGTCTTAGAAGAAATTATTTGGATTGTAACTTTACCTGATACTAGTTTAAATGGTACCCCTGATAAAGGAGGTATAACAACTAATACTTCAGATTATTATATTTGTCCTGCCTCATTATGGAATCATCCACACCATAATGCTTTTCCTTCAAATCCAGAAAAATTACCTCAATCTCAACAAAAAGATTATATTCAAACACAAGTAGGTAATGTTAGAAGAGTAACAGATCAATCTACAGAAATAGATTTAGGTAGTACTTTTATAGAACGTTCAAATATCCATCCATTATTACCTTTTGAAGGTGATATAATTTATGAAGGTAGATGGGGTAATAGTATACGATTTGGTTCTACTAATAAAAGAAAAATAGCAGGAATTATACCTGATGCTTTAAATAATTGGTCAAAAGGAAAAAGTACATCTGGAGATCCTATAATTATTTTTAGAAATGGTCAAGGTACTCAAACTGAAGAAGGATGGATACCTATTACTGAAGATATTAATAATGATGATGCTTCTATTTATTTAACTAGTACTCAAAAAATACCTTTAAAAACAGCTAGTTCAAATTATTTTAGTTACAAAAAAAACACCCCTGAACAACCAGACCAATACATTGGAAAACAAATTATAATCTCCTCAGGTCGATTAGTGTTTAATTCATCATTAGATCATATTTTATTAAGTTCTAATAAAACTATAAATTTAAATGCTGTTTTAGGAGTTAACATTGATACACCCATAGTAACTATTCAATCTCAAAATATATTTTTAGGTTCCAAAAATGCTAATGAACCTTTATTATTAGGTAATCAAACAGTAAACTTACTAAATCAATTAATAGAAAATATTCAAGCATTCTCTACTATTTGTTCCACTTTAGTTTCCACTCCTCCAGGTACTCCTTTAGCTCCTTTAAACACTGCTGCTTTACAATTAAATGGTGTGTTAGATTCTTTACAATCTAATTTAAATAACTTAAAATCTAAATATAACTACACAGTATAATGGCTACTCCTATTGAATTAGAACAACAAAGACAAGAAGAAGCAGCAGCCGCTGAAAAACAAACTTTATCGGCTAATCAAAAATCTGTGGAAACAAATCAAATTCAAAAGTCAACTCCTGAAGATCAAAAACCTAAAGGAGCTGCTAAGTTATCTTCAATTTTATTTACTTTAGGTTCTCAAATCCCTCAAATTATACAACCTTCTTTAGAAAATTTAATCAATAAATATATTCAAGATCCTAATGTATGCCCAGCTGGAGTAAATTTAACTGAATTAATTGATCAAAGAAACAATATTACTGATCAACTAAATAATATAGGTGTAAGAATAAATCAAACAGGAACAGCCATAACAGGTATATCTAATTTTTTAGGTGTTATTATTCCTATTCTAACAGCTGTAGATATAGCCGCTGTTGGTGTGTCTACTGCTTCTAAATTTTTACCTACTGTACCTGGAGCTGTACCTGCTGCTTTAAATGATATTCAAACATTTATTAGAAAAACAACATTTGACCAATATGGTAATTCTAAATTAGCTAAATTACAAGGAGTAATAAGTAGTTCAGCTTTATCTATTTCTATTGTTGGTTCATATGTTTTAACAGCTGTTAATACCTTATCATTAATTGATGCTTTTATTTTATCTTGTGATAAATTTTCTAATTTAATACCTACAACCCCAGAAATTAATAGTATAGCAGACTCACAAAGACAAGCTAACCAGACACAAAACCAAACAACTTATAAAGGATTTATAATTGAGATTGAAATAGTACCTTTTACTCCTACAGTTAACCGTAGAAGAGCAATTGGTAAAAATTCTCAAGGTATCAAATTGGTAGCTAGTGATTTATCATTTACAACAAATGATTTAACATTAATTAATGAGTTAAAACTAATAATTGATAACAATAATTTATTTGCAGAGATACCACCACCACAATCTGTAACCTCTATAACCTCTACAACTATTGAATTACCATCTACAACTTCTTCTACATCAACTACCCCTACAGGTGATCCTACTCCTTTAGGTTATTTAGGTAAATATGTTGGTGAAAAAGGATATGATGTTCGAGATAATGGTTCTGTTGAAGATGTATATGATTGGGATGGTAGTAAATGGATTTTTATAGAAACTAGAAACATTTAATATTTATAAACAATGAAACCATCAGATTTTAAAAAAATGATCAAAGAAGCAGTAAAGGAAGCTATTCAAGAAGAATTGAAAGATATTCTATTGGAAGCTGTTCGTGCTCCTAAGACAATTGTTACAGAGTCAATTAGAGATACTTATGCTCAACCTCATCTTTCAAAACCAAAACAACTAACACCTCAAGAAAGACAAGCAATGTTTGGAGGTATTTTAGAAGAAATGCAAGTTGGTGGAGCAGCTACTTCAGCTTATGCTGGTGAATTTAAACCTCAGTCTGTAGATCCTAATGGGGCTTTACCTGAAGGTAGTGTTGGATTAGATCAAATAATGAATTTATTAAATAAATAATGGCGTTTGGAGCTAAAAAAATATTTCCTGTAGACTTAAAACCTGGCACTGCTGTTGGGGTGGCTCTACCTTTTAATGCTCCTGCTGTTTTTCGTTCAACATACACTACTAAAGAAGCTATTAAGAATAACTTAATTAATTTCTTTTTGACTAACCAAACCGAAAGATATTTAAATCCTACTTTTGGAGCCAATTTAAGAGCTTTTATTTTTCAACAAATTGCTGTTGGAAATTTAGAAAGTTTAAAACAAAATATACAACAACAATTAAGTACTTATTTTCCTAATGTTAATGTAGCAAGTTTAAATATTGACTCTATTAATGACCTTAACCAAGTTAATATTGAATTAACATACAATGTAATTGACACTGGTATATCTGATAACATTAATATTACCTTTACATAATGGCTAATAAAAAAAACATACAATACATAAATAAAGATTTTACAGAATTAAGAGCTAGTCTTATTGACTATGCTAAAACTTATTTCCCAAACACATATACAGACTTTAGTCCTACCTCACCAGGTATGATGTTTATGGAAATGGCCGCTTATGTTGGTGATGTTTTATCTTTCTATATGGATAACCAAATCCAAGAAAACTTTTTACAATACGCTAGACAACCTAATAATTTGTATGAGTTAGCTTATATGTTTGGTTATAAGCCTAATGTAACTCAAGTAGCTACTACTATTGTTGATTTTTATCAACAAATACCAGCTACTGGACCTACATCAAGTCGAGTACCTGATTTTAGTTATTCCCTTTTTGTACCCGCGAATTCAAATGTGACCTCAACTTCTAATGCATCTATATCTTTTCTAATTGAAGATCCTGTAGACTTTTCAGTCTCAAGTTCAGGTGACCCAACTGAAATTACAGTCTATGAAGTTGATGGAAGTGGTACTCCTTTATATTTTCTTTTAAAGAAATCAAGAAAAGCAATATCTGCTAACATAAACACTGTACCTTTTAGTTTTGGTGCTCCAGTTCAATTTTCAACTGTAGACATTAATGATGATAAAATTATTGGTATTTTGGATATTATTGATACTGATGGAAATGAATGGTATGAAGTAGATTATTTAGGTCAAGAAATGATTTTTAATTCTATTAAAAATACAAATGTTAATGACCCTAATTTATCTCAATATGCTGGTGATACTCCTTATATTTTAAAATTAGAAAAAATCCAACGTAGATTTGCTACTCGTGTTATTAATACTGGATCTTTACAATTACAATTTGGAGCAGGTACAGCAGATGATACAGATGAGGAAATCACTCCAAATCCAAACAATGTAGGTATTGGTTTACCTTTTGAACAAGATAAATTAACAACTGCTTATTCACCTGAAAATTTCTTATTTACTAAAACATATGGTATAGCCCCTTCCCAGACAACTTTAAATGTTAGATATCTAACAGGCGGAGGAGTAGAAGCAAACGTACCGGCTAATGATTTAGCCACTTTAAACTCTACCATTACTTTCTTAAACACAGGTTTAGCAACTGACACTGCTAATTATGTATTTGCTAGTTTAGCAGTTACTAATCCAGCGGCCGCTGATGGAGGTGGTGATGGAGATACAATTGAAGAAATTAGACAAAACTCTTCAGCTAATTTTGCTACTCAATTACGTAACGTAACTCAAAATGATTATTTAGTAAGAGCACTTTCAATGCCTGCTAGATATGGAGTTGTTTCTAAAGCATATATTGAGCCTACTAAAGCACAATCTATTTCAGCTGGTGAGTCTCAATCAGTATTGGATTTATATATTTTATCATACAATGTAAATAACCAACTAACAACTACTTCTTTAGCTTTAAAACAGAATGTTATAACTTATCTTTCTCAATATAGAATGGTAAATGATTCTGTAACAATTAAAGATGCCTTTATTATTAATATTGGAGTAAATTTTGATATTATTGTTTTACCTAACTTTAATAGTAATGAAGTATTAACAAGATGTATCTTAGCTTTACAAGAATATTTTGCTATTGATAGATGGCAAATTAATCAACCTATTGTTTTAAGAGACATTTATATTCTTTTAGATAGAATTGAAGGTGTACAAACTGTTAAGACAATTAACATTACTAATTTAGTAGGAGAAAGTTTAGGGTATAGCAAATACGCTTATGATATAAACGGAGCCACAGCAGATAATGTGGTTTATCCCTCATTAGACCCGTCTATATTTGAAGTAAAATACCCTAACCAGGACATCCAAGGAAGAGTAGTACCTTTATAATAAAACGAAATGGCTGTATTAAAAATATTCCCCGAAAAAGACACAACATTATACTCTTTATTCCCTAATATGAATACAGGGTTAGATGAGATAGTTGAAGCTACTCTTACAACTTTTGCTTATTCTGATCCTAACCCCCAAACAAGTAGATTTTTAATTAAATTTGCTGATGAAGACATAACAGCTGCTTTTGACCCAATGCCTGATAATATCTATCAAAGCGGAAGTTGGAATGCTATATTACAATGTTGGGTTTCTACAGTCACAGGATTAAATATTACTACTTCAGTTGATTGTTTCCCTGCTGCCCAAGAATGGGGAATGGGTACAGGACGTTACTTAGATGATCCTATTTCAACAGATGGTGCTAGTTGGATCTGGGCTGACTACTCAGGTAGCAATCAATGGATTATTCCTCCAGTTGCTGGTGCTACATCATCATTTACATCTTCTGTTCCTTCAGGAGGAGGCACTTGGTATACAGGATCTCAATATACAGCGTCTGTAACTTTTAGTTATAGAACAGATAAAGATCTTAATTTAAATGTAACTAACACTCTTAGAGCTTGGACAACAGGTTCTGGGTCTGTACCTCTTACAAAATTACCTAACCATGGTTTCTTATTAAAACAAAGACAAGAATTTGTTAATAATAAAAACTATCAACCGGAATTAAAATATTATTCTGTTGATACTAATACTATTTACCCTCCAGCTTTACAAATTAGTTGGTTTGATTTTTCTTGGAATACAGGGTCATCAACTCAAACAATATTAAATACACTTCCTGCTACAATTAACTTAGCAGATAATCCTGGTGTTTTCTATAGCCAGAGTATAAACAGATTTAGAGTTACTGCTCGTCCTGAATACCCAATTCAATTATGGCAAACATCTTCAGTATATACAAACAATTTCTATTTACCTTCAGGTTCATCAACTTGGGCTATTAAAGATTTAGAAACTAATGAATATATAGTTGATTTTGATAATAGCTATACTCAGATTAGTGCGGATGCTACTTCAAGTTATTTTGATGTTTATATGGATTTCTTACAACCTGAAAGATATTATAACATTTTAATTAAAACTACTTTAAATGGTTCAACAATAGTATTTAACAATCAATATTACTTTAAAGTTATTAATGGATAATGTCTGAAACTATACAATTAAATAAACAAGTATATGTAAAACCCCAATATGAAAGGGTTATTGATACTTCTTTTACTCAATTAGTTCAACCACCACCAGTAGCTCCTACCTCAATACCTGCTATAACAGTAGCAGAATTTTTTCAAAATTATCAAGAAATATTTTTCCAAATACCTAAATTTGGAAGTGTAAATTCTCATGAGTACCTTATACAAACGAGCCAAGGTTACATAGGTGGTAATCAAGCTGATGATGGTACTATACAAGCTTTAATTGATGAAATAACTCAATTAAGACAAGAAAACTTAGACCTACAACAACAAATTTTAACAGGAAGTCTACCAATATAAAATGAATAGAATAGTAAATATCAATTCAATTAACCCTGAAACATTTGAACTTCAAACATATTCTGTTGAAGATAGTTCTCTTATTGCTTCCTTTGAGGTAGAAACTTCATTTAATCCATCTATAGATAAAGTTGAGTATTTTATTTATGATTTAAATGGTCAAATAGTTTATAGTAATGTTAATGGTTATCCTAACTATTCATTAGTTAATAACACCTTAACCCTTGATCCTGTACAAGATTTAACTCAACAAGGATTTAATAATGGACAATATAATACTGTCTATAATTTTGTAAGCCCTAAACTTTCATCATCACCTACTTTCCCTTATTTTATTTCAGAAATAAGTTCAGACGGTACTGAAGTAAGATTAGATACTACAATTATACCTAATCAACAGGTAATTTCTTCTTCATTAGAATTAATAAATAGTATTAATACTACTACAGGAAGTTATTATGATTTTTATTTAGATTTTGGAGATAATAATTTATTAATTGCTGTTAATGCTTTACTTGATACTTCAAGTATTGATAACCCTACAGTGTTAATTAAGTTATATGAACCATTACCATCTTTATTTCCATTACAAACTCAATGTTGGGTTGTTACTCAAACAGCTAACTCTATAGCTTATAACATTGATATTAATTATGTTTTTGATAATTTAGATAACAATGTTTATTTAAAAGGTCCTAACTATAATTTAAGCTTATCAGATCAAATAAACAATTCAACTGATTATATTAACTATAGTAATTTAAAAAATGCTACTAGTTCTTATAGCCAGGGAACAGGTAGTTTTAACTACCAATTAAATAATATTTTAGCTCAAACAGGAATAAACATTAATGTTGATTATTCTGAATATTCTAACTTTATACATTTTTCTTCTGCTTTAACTAGATTAGAAAATTTTTATTATAAATTAGGATTATTAGAAGAATACACATATAGTGCTAGTTTATCAAACATTCCTTCAAGTGGTTCTTATTATGTTTCTTCAAGTAATATAGTTTATCAAAATAAAATTGATGAAATTATTACTACTTTTGACTCATATGAATATTATCTTTACTATACTTCAGGATCTACATCTTGGCCTAAAACAAATAGTAACCCACCATATATAAATGTTTCAACTACTTCAACAGCTGGTTTAAACTTTTTAGCTACCCAATCATTAGTAGCTGAAGAATATGACCTTGAAAATAACAATGCTTTAGTTTTAGCTATACCTTCTTACATTAGAGAGGATAGTGAAAATGCTAATTATGAGTTATTTGTTGAGATGATAGGTCAAATGTTTGATAATGTTTTCCTATATTTACAAAACATTACTACTAAATTTGACGCTGATAATAGATTAAATTATGGTGTTTCAAAAGATTTAGTAGCTGATATTTTAAGAGATGCTGGTATAACAATATATCAAAATAATTTCTCATCTAATGATTTATATCAAGCTTTATTAGGTATAACTCCATCAGGTAGTTTATATAATTTACCTTATACAACAACTCAATACCCTGTACCTTCTGATTCTTTCCTTGATTATATAACAAATTATGTTACTGCTTCTTCTACCTCATCTTTATACCCTACAGATGATATAAATAAAGAAACATATAAACGTATTTATCATAACTTACCTTTATTATTAAAGAAAAAAGGATCAGTAGCAGGTTTAAGAGATTTAATTACTACTTATGGTATCCCTGATACTGTTTTAAGAATTAATGAGTTTGGAGGTAAAGATAAAAATATAAATAGCTATGATAACTGGCAAGATGAATATAATTATTCATTCTATACTAGTGGTTCATCTTATATAAGTTCATCATTTGAATTAAACACATTATGGGGAGCTACAGGTGATGTTCCTAGAGCTGTTGAATTTAGATTTAAAACAGATGGTTTACCAACTAATACAGCTTCAATTAGTAATGTAACTTTATTTGAAGCAATAGGATTAGTTCTTGAACAAAGTATCTTATCTTTAAGATATACAGGCTCAGGATATGTAAGTGCCTCTTACTCAGGTTCAATCCCTAGTCCTTATAATGAGTATGCTATATTAGATTTTGTTCCTGATAGAAATAACCCAACAATTTCATCTAGTATTTATTTACCTTTTTATGATGGAGGATGGTGGTCAGTCTTAGTAAATACAGACAGTACTACAGGCTTTACTTTATATGCTGCTAACAAAAATTATGATGGAGAAGATGGAAACACAGTTAGTTTCCAAGCCTCATCTTCAGTGACCGCTGCCCAAACAATTTGGAATGCTACAAACACTATATATTTTGGTAGAGAGGTATTTAATGCTACTCCTTTATTTACTGGTTCGTTCCAAGAAATTAGATATTATTCTCAACCAATAACTAAAGATAATTTTGATTCTTATGTTATGAATCCTTACTCTATTGAGTCAAGTGAATTCTTAGCATTTAGAGCTTCATTAGGAGGAGAACTATACACTGGTTCAAATTCAATCCATCCTAAAGTAACAGGTTCTTGGGTTGCTACATCATCTTTTGCTTCAAATAGTGTTTTTAATTTTAGTGGAAGTTATTCTTGGGTTCCTAACACTGAAGTATTCTATTTTGATCAAGTACCAGCAGGTATTCAAAATGCTATATCTCAAAAGATAAAAACAGGAAATACTGTTTTACCTTATAGTAGTAGTTTAGCTAACGTTCCTGATGCTAACGTTTTATCTCCTTTTAGATCTATTCAACAACAATTTCCAGCTAGTGAAAGTTATACTAGAGATATTGATTATGTTGAAATAGCTTTTTCACCTCAAAATGAAATTAATGAAGATATAAATTCTCAATTTGGTTATTTTAACATTGGTGATGTAATTGGAGATCCTAGATTTCAATCTTCATCTTTAGATTATTATCCTGATTTAGAAGATTTAAGTTATGCTTATTTTGAAAAATATGAATCTAACTATGATTGGAATGATTACATTAGATTAATTAAATTTTTTGATAACTCATTATTCAAATTATTACAAGACTTTACTCCGGCTAGAGCTAGTTTAGCAGCAGGTATTGTTATTAAAAATACATTATTAGATAGAAATAGATATCGTGTACCTCAAGTAACACCTTCATCTTCTATTGCTTTTATAGGTAGTGGCTCAACTAATATTCCTTATGTAGTTGAAGACCAAACTATTACTGGATCTATTGATGTTGGAAATATTGAAGGAACAAATGGTGGTTCAATGCCTGAATTATTTGGACAAACCTCTTCAGTATTTACTTATCCAGGAGCAGTAAATGTAAACCAAGTATGGTATGGGTCTACTCCGTCTTTAAGCGGCTCTGTTCCTTTTACCGAATCAGCACAATTAGAATTCTTTAATGGTGAATTAAGCGGTTCAAATATAGTAGCTACAACAGGATTATTAAGTGATTGTAATGTAGAAATAATTCAAGTATATAGTACCGCCTCACTTCCATTACCTAAAGTATTAGCTGGTACTTATCCTTTTACAAGTTATAGACTTAATGTAGAAAAAACATATTATATTTCATTCACTTTAAGCAATGATGCTGGAGCATCAGGTACTGGAGGAGGAAGAATATTTTATTTTGATGAAAATGGAACTGATTATGTCATTTATGATAATGATACTTTAGCACCAGGAGCATCAGTTACTATCACTCAGTTAGAAATTAGTAATGTTTTAGGAAATCAATTTTCTAATGCTTCATTAGGGACAAACCCAACAACATTTAATGTTCCTCTTTATTTTGTAGGATTAGATCAAAATATTATCAATCCATCAACTCCAACTTTAACCAACTTCATTATATATGAGGCTTATATTGAGCCAGATTGTTTAGTTGTGTCTGGAGACGCCCAAGTACCTAGACCTAGTTCTAAATACATGGCTGTTGACTTTGGAGGTGAACAAATTATAGCAATTAATGAACAATCTATTTTAAGTGGAAGCGCTACTAAAGCTGCTGTTCCTGATTCTAATTATTCTACAGCTAGAATAACTAATCCTAGATACAATGGTTGTAAATTAACAACCTATGCTTCAAGATCAGCCGCGGAAACTTATGTAGAGTATTTTGGATATTTTAAATATATTGAACCAAAAACACGCATCCCTAGTCCTTTAGGTGTAGTTAATTTGTTTGCTATAATTGATATTAATGGAAAATCTACTGTAATCAATAGTAGTGATACTCAATTAGGTACTGTTGAAGATATGTTCCTTTCAGGCTCATTAGCTACAGTTTTATTCCCTACAGTGTCTACAGGTAGTATTCTTACAGGAAGTCAATACCCAGTAGAAATACCAGCTGGATTTTATGGACCAGGTAATAATTACCCTATAACACAAAGTGCATTTAGCGTGACTCTTGACAGTTATTTCCTTAACTTATCACAATCAAGTAATGATGGAATTATCATACCAGGTAATTTTAATCCTTACTTTACTGGATCTTTTATAGAACTAGCACAAAATGCAGGATACTTTAAAACTTTATAATTAAAATTTAATAAACTTATATATTTATAATAAAAATAACAAATGGGATATTTAAATAATACCGTAGTAACAGTAGACGCTATCTTAACTGATGTAGGACGCCAATTGTTAGCTCAACAAAATGGCCAATTCAGAATCACTCAATTCGCTTTAGCTGATGATGAAATTGATTATACTCTGTATAACCCAACCCATCCATCAGGTTCTGCTTATTATGGACAAGCAATTGAAAATATGCCTTTATTAGAGGCATTTCCTCAAGCTACTCAAACTATGAAATACAAGCTTGTTACATTGCCTAGAGGAACAGCTGTTATGCCTATTCTTAATGTTGGATATTCTTCAATCACTTTAAAACAAGGTGCTTCATTAGCAATTAATCCTCAAACATTAAATTATTTAGGAGGAACAGTAGTTGAATCTTCTGGTTATACAGCTACTATTTCTGATATTAGATTATTATCTACTTTCCAAGGTGTAGGTATTAACACTCCAGATGTTCAAGCTCTTAATTTAGCCAACCAAACAACTACAATTGGTACTTCAGTATCAAGAACAGTAGTTGGTACAACTATTAATATGATTGCAACTACTGTAAATACATTATTTAGTTCAACCAGTCAATTACAAGCTACTTTAACTATCACAGGTAGAGATAGTGGAGCTAGTGTAACTATTCCTGTAACAGTAACTCAAAATTAAAAAATAAAAAATGTCTTTTGAAAGATTCACACCCGATGATTTTATAGTTAGCTCTGATGCCATTTCAGCTACAGCCTGGACAACAGGAGCTCCTACATTAATAACTTTCTTTACATCATCTACTCAAGCAGGTGGTAGTTCTGGAGCTTATTATTTAAATGTTTACCAAACATCTTCAGCTTTATCTGGCTCAGCAGTTCAATTTGCTATCGCTTTTGGTAATGCTAATGGTAGTGGTAGTGCTAACTATGATAATGCTGTTAATGGTAAATCACCTACAGGAACTGTATTTGGTCAATGGCAAGATTTAGTTATTGGAGATGAAAATACTAACTTTACTTTTGGAGCTATTACATCATCACAATTCTTTGCTTTACCTTTAGAAAGAACTTGTTACAAAGAAGCCTTATTCTTAGGTTCCTTAACTTTGAAGTTATCAGGTAGTGAAGGTACTATTTCTTTAACAGACAATAGTAATTATGTAACAACAGTTCAATATGGAGCTGCTGGTAGAATATTTCAATTAATTACAGGATCAGCTGGAACTAGAGCAACAATTACCTCTAGAAATACAGTTGATGGATATTCAGCTACTTCAGGATCTTATGGTTGGTTATTACCAGACATTGGAACTATTATTTTAAATCCTTTAGCATTAGCTCAACCTTCAGGAAGTGGAGGTATTAATTTTGTATATAGTGGATCAGCTTCAGCTACAGGCTCTATAGTTGTTACCCCAAATACTTCTTTATATCAAGCATTATCAGGTTCAGGTGCTTCATCATTCACAATTAACTCTCAAGAAACAATTACTTCAGATTATGTGTTTGTAAGACCTAAGAGTTCACAATTTAACTACTCAGAAAATCCTTCATTTATCTCAGGTTCAACTGGTGAGGTTTTATACCCTCAATTTATTAATAATCCTCAAACCTATATTACAACTATTGGATTATATAATGATACAAATGAATTATTAGCAGTTGCTAAATTGTCAAGACCTTTACCAAAAGATTTTACTAAAGAAGCTCTTGTAAGAGTTAAACTTGATTTCTAAAATGAATGGGTGCCTACAAACAGTTTCTAGCATCGGATATAGTAGTTACTCCGCTTGAATTAAACAAATCGTTTAATTTTAGAGGGTCTGCGGCTTTAACAGGTTCAGATGTAGGTATTGATAGACTTTTAGGTTTATGTACTAGTTCTTTATTTAATCCTTTAACTGACCCAACTACAGGTCAAAGTGGAATTCAATATCAAAGACTAGTTTATGATTCTATTAAACACCTATACTATTCAAATTTTTTAAATTCAACAGCTAGTTTAGGTTCACCTTTAGTAACTGCTAGTTTAGTTCCTGGATCTACTCCTGCTGGTGATGTTTTAGTAGGTCCAACCTCATCTGCTGGTCGTTATTATAATTACCCCCAAACAGATTTAACTTTTGAGCATTATTTACCTCAAAATATAGATTCTACAATAGGAGTATTATCTGTCCCCTCAAAATTATATGGTAATCACATAGCCCCTAATTCATTTAGATGGACAGCTGAAAGTGGTTCAGTTTATGATGATGGTGAAGGAAATTTAATATTTCAAACCACAGGAGAAATTTGTGGTAATATATTCTATTACCATGGAATAGCTATTATAACTAGTGATTCTCAACCTAGTGGTGATGTTTATGGGACAGCGATTTATGGTTCTTCAGTTTACGGAGCTTCAGATGCTAGTATTATTAATAATTTAGTTAATTCTTCTAATGTTACTTGTTCATTTTCATCCTCACTTACTATTTTTGAAACTCAATATAAGTGTTCAATTAGAGAAAATGAATTTAATTTTAGTCAAAACCCAACCATAACTTCAGGTAGCACAGCTAATTCAAGTTCAATTGGAACATTTTTTACTCCAGGACAATACTTATTACCTTTTGCTACTAGTTCTTATTTTCAACCTTATGTGACAACTGTAGGTTTATACAATG
>Ga0315909_10003787_pt1 | contig 18227 bp, 17 predicted proteins | sample LakEriMetagenome_11_FD_203527 | JGI IMG/M metagenome (GOLD analysis project Ga0315909, IMG submission 203527) | Freshwater fungal communities from buoy surface, Lake Erie, Ohio, United States - Buoy 2 MA125 | ecosystem: Environmental > Aquatic > Freshwater > Lake | place: USA: Lake Erie, Ohio... | reverse complement strand
CACTGCCTAGCAGATAGTTGCCGCCGCTGCCGCCGGCAGTGTTGCTGATAGTGAACACATTGTCCGAAGTTTTACTAACACCAATGCCACTACCGGCCAAAATGTCTCTGACATAAACTGTGCCATCACCACCACCGCCACCACTGTCGTTGACTTTGATGATGTATGGTGTGCTGAGATAAGGAGGCAGATTTAGATTTGTACCTGCCTGTCCTGCACTGCTAGTAGTAAATGAGTGTTGATGTGATCCAGCATCGTTCAATGCCATCACATGATTATGATTGCCAGCATCGTCAGTCGTTAATGTATGAACGTGTGTTGAACCGGTGGTATTAATGCTTATTCCTGTGAAATTAGGATTGATAGCAACATTTTCTCCATTACCTGTAGGTGTATCCTGTCCATATCCCCTATTTCCACCTGTAAAATCAAATTGGTCTCTTTTAATCGTTGTTAAAATATGGCCATGACCAGGATCAGTTACTCCGTGTGTGTGACTGCCACTGTTGGCGGTGTTACCAGTGTGGAAGTGTGTGCCAGCACTGGATGAATTACCAGTGTGCGTATGTAGACCGGCTATATCAGTGTTGCCAGTGTGTGTATGACTGATTACTACTGCATCAGCACTGCCACCTGTGCTGCCTCTAGGGAACAAGGCACTGCTGCCCATACCAAAGCGGCCACGGAAGTCGGGAATATTAAATGTAGTCGAGCCATCACCTGCTCCATAGGTGGTTCCTATACGACTGAATAGTACACTATAGGTGCTACGACTCAGTGCGCGACCGTCACAGAAGAACCAGTCAGATGGTTCAGTGCTGCCAGCCCAGAGTTTGATACTGCCGGCTATATCTGCACTTCCACCACCACCACCGGTGCTGCTGATAAAAGCCACACCATCTACAACGCTGACAGTAACGTTGCCTACACCTTGTATGTCTCTAATGCCTGAGTTGGTCACAGTGGTAGTGCCGTTCACTGTGCTTACGTTGATTCCAGCACCGGCAGTGATACCGCGAATACCTGAGTTGGTTATCTGTACAGCACCTGTGGTCGAGTTCAATGATATACCTGACCCAGCATCAGCCGATATACTGGTCACACCGGTGTTGTTGATAATACCGCTTTGACCACTGTAGACAACGGATATACCTGCGCCGCCTTCGATGTTGGCTGTACCTGTATAACCAATCTCGATACTGCCTGGACCGTTGGTGATAGTAATACCGCCTGCACCGGTCAGTGTGTTAGCTACCAAATTCCCATTGCTGCCAATCAACAGCTGACCAGGAAAGTAGGCAGTGATTCCAGTACCACCCTGTGATACTGGTACTACCCCAGCAATTGGTACTTCAATGGGTGCAGCTCCAGTAAACAGCACACCGTTGATGGTGGCACCAGGGTTGAGTGCAGCGGCTTGACTGGCACGATCGGCACGACCTTGTAGATCTCCAGCGACCACGGCAGTGTTGCTCATGGTCATGCCTTTGACTATATCCAGGAAACCAGGTATAGGATTGATAGTAGCCAGTCTAAAGTTTTCTTTGGCCATGATAGCCACTGCTTCACCGTTCACATAGCCAATCATGATAGCGTGTTCGGTACTGCCGGTGTCTACAACCTTGACGCTTTCCCACCGGGTGATTAAAAAGTTTTCTACACCAGGAGGACCAATCAAGCGCCATTTGTTTTGACCGAGGTCACTGACGTATAGGGTCTGGCTTACTGTGTTGTAATAAAATTCGCCATTGGCAGTCACTGGCGGTGCTGTGGTCAAGAATGGTACGCTGTAGGTGTCAGACCAGGCAGTGCCAGTCCAAATTTGTAGCTGATTGTTGTTGGGATTGTACCATAGGTCGCCGGCTACTACCGACTGAGTAGGAGCACCGCCACTGCGTGTAAGCCCGCTGACAGTTTTCCAAGTTACTCCGGTCCAGACCTTTAGGCTAGTGTTAGGCAGATCATACCATAGTTGGCCCTGTTGTGGAGCATCAGGTGGCGTATCGTTGGTAAAGTTTTCTAGTTGTTTGACTAGATTTTCTAGATTGATTTGACCATAAGGACTGACATTACGTCCAACTAACGCCAAACTGGTAGCGGTAGTATTGATAGTTCCGTCTTGAACTACCGCTACTATGTTACCACGTGTGTTGTTTACAATATAAGCCATCTAATGCTCCGTTTTACTTGCATACTATTTACAATTTGAATTACCTTAGTTCTGCCCAATACACAAGACCTGGTGTATTTTGATTTATTCTATAGGTGGATCCAGGTGGTATAATAGCAGTCACTTGCTCTGTTACATTACCAGGAACTCTAGCAACGTTCACGCTGTCTACCAAGAATTCACTATTCTGAGGTGACCCAGCTGTGATAGCCACCTGTATTGGTAAGCCAGTGGTATTGGTATAGGTAGTGTTTGATGCTCGACTTGGCAGCACATTTTGCCAGGTTTGATTAATGCCTAGTCCGCCGGCGATACCACCTCCTCCACCGCCACCGGTGCCGCCTGACAGCTCTCGCCATTCAATATTGGACACGCCAGTAATGCTGGCCAATCTATAAGAGCCCCCAGGGGGTACAATAGCATACACATAGGCAGGTGGTATAGCACCTCCTCCTATCGACCCACCAACTTGGGCGACTGGTAGACTATCAACAAAAAACCAGTTCTGATACGGTATTCCAGGAGCCGCTGGTGGATAGTTGGCAGGACCTGAGGAAAGCAAAGCAGAAATAGAAACCTGTAAGGGTTGACTGGAGTTATTGGTGTAGGTGGTTCCGGCAGTTCTGGAAGATGTGACATTTTTCCATGTGGCTCCAGTAAATGCTGGACTGCCGCCACCACCGCCACCACTGCCCGCAGCATTGACCACTTGAATACGCACAACCGGATGGTTAGCTACGCTCCAAACAGGCAAAGGAGTGCCTGCGCTAGCACTTGCACTATACGTGTATTGTATTGCGAACCCGTTGACAGTTTTGTTGATAACATTGATACCAAGATCTTCGATTGGTCGGAATCCAGATACCAATACGTCTGTTAGTGAGGTATAAGCAGCCTGGGCATCTACTGTGTAGTTGGTGTCATTTAGAGGTGTAACAAATGTTATCTGTTGTGTGTAGGTACTCACAATAATGGTACTGCCGCCAAAAGTACCAATACCCTGTAATATTCCAGTGACTGTGATAGGACTGACAGTCATGTTCTGTCCTGCAACTGCGGCTGGCAGTGGAATATTAAGTGTTATGGGGCTGGCACCGGATACATTAGGGATCGTACCGCCTGTTCTAGTAATTGTACCGTAGGCAGCAGCACCGCCGCCACCGCTGCTGTCAATTTTGGTCTGTCCGTTAGGCAGGTTGGTCAAGGTAATATTGTTGCCCTGAACCAGTGTGCCCGAAGCAAAGCCATCGTCGGTTAACTTGATTACGTAGAAGCAGCCCAGGTATGGAGGCAGGTTTTTGTCAGTGCCGCTTTCACCGGCATTGTCGGTGTAACCGTAATAACTTGCATCACCATTATTGTCAGGGCCATCATGAACATATGGTTCATTTGGTCTGGCCTGTTGTGGTGCATTGATTACAGGACTGCCCGTTGGTGGACTACGTTGCCACCCTGCTGGTGCCACGTTGTCATTTAAGTAATCATTAATGCCAAAAAACTTGGCTCCACTAACAGGATCTTTTAATTCATGACGATGTGTTACCACCACAGCATCTTTGCTACCACCAGTGGCACCTCTGGCATATAGACTGCCAGCGCCAACTGGGAATCTGTTTCTAAAATCAGGTAGGTTAAACGTGGTACTACCATCACCGGCGCCATAGGTAGTGCCTATACGACTGAACAGCACAGAATAGGTAGTGCGACTGACTGCGTTGCCGTCACAGAACGCATAGGTAGCGTCTGGTGGTGCAGATCCTGACCACATCTTGATAGTACCAGCATACTCACCGCCGCCGGCGGGAACTGTGATACTGGCTATGTTGTTGGCCACAGAGATTTGGCTGTTGGTAAAGTTCAGTGTGGTAGCTACGCCTTTGTTGACACTGTTCTGTTGTACTTGTAGAGCTCCACCGCCACCACCGCCACCGGTACTGTTGATCTGTGTAGCACCGCTAGGCAGTACTACGAGATCAATGTTGGTACCAGCTTCAAGTTGACCATTGGCCAGGCCACTGTCGCTCATCTTGATAATCCAAGGAGCTACCAAATAACCTAGACTAGGTGAGGATGTTCTAGCCTTGATGATGTAACGTACTGCTTGGTTGTGTGGACGGGTAACACCAAAAAATGCATCCTGCATGTAGTAACCGTCGGGCAACTGTTGGTTCCAGCTGGCTGTGGTTGGCAGCAAGTATACAGTCATGCCACTGCTACCGCCAATAATGGTAGAGGCTAGAACCGGAGTGTTAAGACTAGGGAAACCAGGAAACTCCGTTGCCACGTAGGCCGGTTGGTACATGTCTCTAACAGCACCATAACTGTCCATGCCAATATTTTTTCCAGTGCTACCTGATCCGGCACCACCGTCGCCGCTGAATCCAGGTGAACCACTGGTCCTCGCAAATATACCTAAATCGCCCGGTGCCGATCCTGGACTGGCACCACAATCAGCAAATCTTAGTGTACCTTTCTGGAACGGTCCACGTAGTTGACGCTGCGGATCAATGCCGCGACCTTCGTCAAGGCCACGCAAGAACATGGCACGGTAGTCGGGCAATCTAAACACTGTGCTGCTTTCACCACCGGTGTTGTAGGTAGTACCGATCACATCAAACAGTTGGGATTCTGTGGTACGCGACATGGTTGAGCCATTACACAGCAACCATCCTGCAGGAATCTGCTGATTCTGTGCGCTGATAGCTCCGCGAGTCCAGGCCACTACAGTGCCCACTGGTAAACCATCACCAATACTGCCATCTATGCCACGATCCCATCCAGGCCCTGACCCAACACCAACGCGGCCTACCATGTTGGGCAGGTTAAACGTGGTTGAACCATCACCAGATCCGTAGGCTGTGCCTATACGACTGAACAAGGCTGCGTAGGTAGTCCGGCTAACTGCATTGCCGTTGGCAAACTGCCAACCGTCTGGAGCTGCGGAGCCAGCCCACATTTTCATTGATCCAGCTAGATCTCCGCTGCCACCACCACCTGCGGCGCTGATCACAATGTCACCTGAGGTTCTGTTCAATGTCACACCAGAGCCTGCTGTCAGGCTAGTAACTCCGGTATTGGTAATAGTAACATTGCCTACTCCGGTAATAGCAATACCACGTCCTGGTGTTAGGCTACTGACCAGATCGTCTTCGAGTTTGATAATGGCATTGGTTACCAGATAAGGTGGATAGTTACCTAGTGCTGCGGACTGACCTGCGGTAGATGTGCTACCGGTAAGACTGGCCGTGAAAGTATGATCGTGTGAACCAGCCGAGTTAATCGTGATACCAGTTTTGACAGATGATGTGTCACTGGGATAGGTCAACCACATGATGTTGTCTTGATCGGCACTGCCTGATCCAACTTTAGCATTCCAATTGTTACCGGGCATTAGTTCTTTACTGGTAATACTTTTACTATTCCAGAAAGTGACGGTTTCTGCCATGTACCTGTCCACATAAGGATGACCATGACCGTTGTCTGTGATTGTGTGTGTATGACTGCCGGCTGTGCTAGTATTGCCGCTGGCCTGTACATTACCAAAAGTATGTGTATGCGAAGGCAGTATGGCGTCAGCGTAACCACCGGTTGATGCCAAGGTAAATGGTGTATTAGATTCAGTTCCAGCACTCAGCGGGAAACGTCCGGCATAATTAGGCACCTTGAAGTCATCGCCGCTGCCGCCGTAGAGATAACCTATGCGATCAAACAGTGTTGGATATGTGGTCTTACTCAGGGTTTGACCACGACAGAACACCCAACCCTCGGGCGCTACCTGACCGCTCCAGAATTTGATTGCTCCGGCTTTTTCTGACCCAAACAAGAAGTTGCTGAGTACACCCACATCCTCCATTTTGATAATCCAGATCAAACTGGTATAAGGTGGTAGGTTACCCAGTGCTGGATTGATACCAACGCCTTCCACTGTTATCGTGCCAGATGGTGTGCCTGCTGATGCTGATTGTATTGTGATACCTGTGGTATTGGCTGTTACGTTACCAGTACCAGTACCAACAGGAGGAATGCTTCTACCTCGACTTAACAGTGCTCCTGAGGCAACACTTGAGATGTTAAAAAATTCTGCATATTGTGTATGGTTATGTCCAGGATCAGTTATGTCATGACTGTGTGAAGATAGTGCTGTGCCTTGAAAGGTAGCCGAGTGACTGTGTACTGGCAGTTGGCTGGCCAGATTACCACCGGTCTGACCACGCAAGAACACCGGACTGGTAGTCTGTACACCAATGGCCATACGACCGCGCATGTCTGGCAGCAGGAAGGTATTAGGCACTGCACTGGTTCCGTAGGCGTCGCCAATTCTGCTGTAGAGTGTGGCAAACTGCTGTTTGCTGACCGCAGAGCCATCACAGATAAACCAACCTGCAGGTGGTGTATCACCGGCCCAGAGTTTGATAGTGCCAGCTATGTCACCGCTGAGATAGGTAGCACCACTACCGCCACCAGTGGCAAGAGCAGTAATGGTGTATACATTGCTGCTGTCTTTGTTGACGATCAGCGTCTGTAGATTGCCAGACACAATGTTAGATACATTACTGCTGACAGCATTGGTGATTGTGACATTACCATTGCTGGTAGCCACTTCAATACCACTGCCAGCTACAACATTGAGAACACCGGTATTGGTCACTGTCACTGCACCATTGGCACCGGTTAAACCAATACCGCTACCAGCTGCAAGATTGGTCACACCAGTATTAGTAATTTCAGTAACATTGCCAACCAAACTGGTGCTGATACCAGTGCCACCTGTAATACCTAATGCGCCGGTAAAGCCGATGTTGATACTGCCATTGCCAGTGGTCACACTAATTGGTAATGTGCCTGTAATAGTATTGGCTACCAGCTGATTGTCAGTGGCACCAATCAAGATTTCACCAGGTGCCACAGTCACAATACCAGTACCACCTTGGTCGACAGGCACCACACCGGACAGTGGTACAGTAATATTAGCAGTACCATCAAAAGGCACGCCATTGATTGTTCTCGCAGTTTCTAATTTGGTAGCCTGCAGAGCAGTACCAAATAGGTCACCATCAAATCTGCTGTCGTTGCTGACTGTGATACCTTTGCTGATCAATCCAAAACCACTGAGTGGTGTAGGACTAGGCAAATTGAAAGTGTCAGCACTGACTACAGCAATAGGTTCATTGTTTACACGGCCAATGATTACCGGGTATACAGTACCGCCGTTGGCAGTCAGTGTGGTATTTTCCCAGGTAGTAGCACCAAAGCCTGCAGGCTGTGGCGAAGAAACTGGTCGCCATTCAGCACCGTCGCTGATGTATAGGCCTTTGTTAGTGGTATTGTAGTAGAATTCGCCGTCTTCGCCCACAGGTGGTTGGCTGGCCAACACAGGAACCTGGAACGGATTCTGCCATACAAAATTGCTGTAGATCTTCAGGGTTGATGTTGTGGGATTCCACCAAAGATCACCGGTACTTAGGCTCTGTGTGGGCAGTGTGTTGCTGACTGTGAGACCGGTTACTGGCTTCCAGATCGTGCCAGTGTAGACCTTGACTGTGAAATCGTCAATGTCGTACCAAATTTGACCCTCTTGGGGATGGCTGGGCGGTGTGCTGTTGGCGAAATTTTCTAGCTGTTTGACTAGATTTTCAAGATTGATTTCGCCATATGGACTGTAGTTTTTGCCTAGCAGCGTTAGACTAGTAGCTGATGTGTTAATGGTACCATCGTCTACTACCGCTACTACTTGACCGCGGGTGTTATTTACAATATATGCCATCTAGATGCTCCGATATGCTGGTATTTATGCTTACCAGCACCTCGGGCAAAATGGCTTAGTGAGCTAGGATGCGATCAACTAGACCCGGCATAAAACGCTCACGCCAGGTGTTGTACACAGTGCCTAGACGCTGCTGCATCTGTTCGGTATCTTGTGCAGTTAGCTCGGTGATTGTGACACCGTTAGCATCGGCTTCTTGCTCAAAGCGATCGGTATCTTCCAAGCTCCACTGACGTTCAATACGTGCTGCACGGAACGCAGCATCTTGTACCAGCTGCTGTAGATCCGCTGGCAAACTCTGTAAGAAGTCGTCACGCATGGCTATCGCAGTCAGGAACAGGCTGTGATAGGTCTTTAGAATATGACTGCCTTGGAAACGTAGATAGGTAGTGTCTGCTGCATCCAGTTCGCCAGCACGTATTTCGTCGTAGCCGTAGCCTTGTAGAGCCACTGCTTCTGCGCCTAGCGCAGTCATGGTATCTGTGTTGACTGGATTGGCATTGGTACGAATGCGCAGACCATTAAAGTCATCTAGGCTGGAGATTGGCTGATCTGTGCCAATAACACGATATCCGCCCGAATAGGTAAATGCTAGACCTTTGAGATTGCCATGTCTTGGCAGACTGCCCAGCAGTGCGCGGCCAATATCGCCTTCTAACACGCGGCTGGCATGATCATGATCGCGGAACAGGAATGGCATGTCTAGTACGCGGAAGTTTTCGTTGTACATGGCGTAGTGATAGACCTGAGTCTGCGTCATTTCTACACGGCCTTGATCCAAATGCGTCAGGCAGTGTGGTGTGGTTTCGTAGGTCTGTCCTTGATATTCAGCTATGACGGTAGGTTGTGGGCCCAGGTCCTCCATGCTGACTATTTCCACAGTCAGGCGTCCATCACTGCTGGCTGCGATTTCTCTAGCAAACGCTTCAGCTGTACGCAGAAACAGATGCTTGGGTTCATGGGCTATAAGCCACCGAATATTGATTGGTTTTGACACGGAATTTTCTCCTAGAAGAGCTTGATTTTCTAGTAATATTTATCTAGGAGAAACAGCTTTAGGTCCAGAGTGCTTGACGTATTTTGATCAGACGAATTAGCATTTCTTCTTCTTCCTGCTCGTATGCTGCTTCAATTTCACGCAGACGTTTGCTGGCAGCGTCACCACGTGCTTTGAGCTCGGTGTTTGTTGGTTCACGCAGACTGGCCCAAACACTATTTGTTCCATGTTCTTGTCGGCAGTCATCACAGTATTGACTCCAGCCGCTGGCATCATAGGGATCGGCACGATTGGGATATACTTCTGTCCACCATTTGTACAGCTCATAAATCTCTCGGGCAGCATGCGCTTGAGGAGTCAACTCACCATAACTAGGATCATCCTCGGGTGTATAATTTTTATTGTTGCAGGTCATTTGCCAGGCAAGGTTGTCTAGTCCGGCCTGAGCACAGCGCCAAGATCGCCAGCGAAACCATCCAGTGGCCCAGAATGGCGCATTGTAGCGGGCTTTCTCGGCTTTATCACTCCAGGCTATGTGCCACCAAGCCAGCTCCACCTCAACAAAGTCTCTAAGTTCATTAAACAGACATGGAAGAAACCTGCTGCCAACATCACGCCACTCGCCGCGAGGAATATCGCTTGGACTAGCAGTAAGAGCGTGGGTTTTAGTGACCCAACGATTGTTGATATAGTATTTGATAGCATATAATTGATCCACGGGCCACATTACAAAATTTTGAAGATACCGTAGACCTTCATCGGCCAACCAAAAACGAACTGGATGTTTGGCCTTGGCCATGGCATTCCAGTCATCCCAGCCTTCGGCAGTGAGTGCTCCTGGACTGCGAGTTCCACGAAGCCAATCTGCAAAAGGACCAATTGTCCAGTATCTTGTACGCATACTAGAAATTATACGCTAGTTTGTGTTGATCGTCAAAGATTTTGGTTATCAGTAACTGGCTGTTAGACCAACACCGGTGCCTTTGTTCAGCTTGCTGTCCTCGGGTATGTAAACAGCTTTGCCCACACCGGCCATGCAATACTCATCGGTTCTTATATCGTGGATAAACCAACTGGAAGTTTCAGTTTCAAAATTTACATAAAGTATGTTTACTGTCAGCTCATTGGGAGCCTGAGTAGCAATCACCATTTGTTCACCGTATTTTTCCATGGTGGCTTCTACGTCTTGAAAACTGCCACACATCATTTGAATCTGTCGAGGTCGGGGCTCGGCACCAGCTGCCGAGGCTACGGTGGCCAGTAAGATGGCAGCTATGAAATTTCGCATCATACCACTCCAAAACTATATTTATAGATAGGTATTGTGAATTTTACCCCAGTTGATTCGCAGCCAAGCACGTTCGTGGATATAGTGTGCCACAGTCATGAAAATGTTGATCACAATAGCACCGCTGAGACCGGTCCATATGGCCGTGATCAAGGTAGCAATAATACGCCACACTATGGCTCTGATTAAGGTTCTGGTTTTAGTTTCTGTCATTGATACTCCATAAAAAAAGCCCCTTTCGGGGCTTGAATTAACTGTTGAGCACTCGGGCCACAGACGTTATAACCGCAGCTATTCGTCCAATGTCTCTCAGTTGTTCCACAGTGTAGCCTTCTTTTTTTAATGTTTCGTAGTGTGCTTTTACGCAAAAATGGCATTTGCCTACTATGCTGGCTGCAAGGCTGTAAGCTTCAAACCTGGCCTTGGTAGTACCACCGTGAGTACTTATGGCATTCATACGTAGCTGTGCTGGTAATCCTTTGAGTGCAGGATCATCAGCCATTTCCACATATGGATACCAGATGTTGTTCTGTGCCATTAGTGCTGCGGCAGTCAGTGCTGCTTCACGTTCTTTGGTCCAGGCTTCTTCATTACTGGGACCATCAATGGCTGCAATGTTGCTGCCAATGTAGTTCAGCAGCTTGCCGTTGCCGGTGGCCATTGCACTGGCTATGGCACAGCCGTAGGCTTCATCGTCGGCCAGGCTGCTGCGTTTGATCACTGCGTCCAGATTCAACTTGGTGTCTTTGGCGTATTCTGGCAAGCCTTCTTTGAGTGTGTCTACCCAATGCAACATCTTTGATCTCCTAATTTTTATTTGGTTAAAACTGCTAGTTGTCTATAACCGCGATTGGTTGGATGCACTCGATCTGGTGACAGTTCCGGTATGATTACAAAAGTATCACCATACTGTCTGGCAATTTTTTTGACCAGCTCCTGTTTCTCTGGTTTGATTGCAGGTACTAACCAAAATACTTGACCAGAATTGACATGTGTTCGCAGTGCTATCAACTCTACTTCAGTATTGAGATGTTTGTAATCGTTGCTGCCCAAACTGATAATAGTAGTTTGAGCCGGCCTCACTTTTCGTATGTAAGTGTTATTCCAGTCACGACTGTTGATACCGCTCTGGGCATAGGTTATGCATTCAGTACGCACTTGTCCAAGCCCTTTAGCTATACTGTCACCAAGGATCAAGCAATCCAACATGTTACACCTTGAGTGTATCGCCGCCCACTGTGCGATTGCATGCACACAGTTCACCGGTTTGTAGTGCATCTAGCACACGCAGTGTTTCTTCTGGACTACGACCCACATTCAAGTTGTTGACAGTGACGTGCTGAATCACATTGTCTGGATCAACAACAAATGTGGCACGTAGTGCTGCACCTGCCGGAGCATAGAATACACCCAGTTGCTCAATTAGGCTGAGTTCACCGCGCTGTGTGTCAGCAAATTGAATGTGGCGGATCTTTTTTAGATCTTCGTGAGCCGCTTGCCAACCCAGTTTACAAAATTCATTGTCTGTTGAACCAGTGAGCAGGACTGCGTCACGGTCAGCAAAGTCTTGGAACAGCTTGTCGTATGCTACGATTTCGGTTGGGCATACAAAGGTAAAATCTTTTGGATAATAGACAATCACTTTCCACTTGCCTGCAAATGATTCATCTGTGATAGTAAAGAAATCGTCTTTACCAGGATTGACACCGGTTACTGCAAACTTCTCAATTTTATCGCCTACTGTTTTCATACTATCTCCTTAAAAAAAATTTATGTTGCACTGCAATTATATAGCAGAAAATACCTGGCAGTCAAGCAATTTTCATAGATTTTTGCTATGGTATTTTTCAATGGCTTCAATAGAAAAAAACAAAGGGCCCGAAGGCCCTTTGCTTGGATGTGACAAAGTTAGAAATTCAATTGGCTTCTAAACATAACAGCACGGTCGCCATTTACACGACCGCCTGAACTGCCTACTAGGCTGTCAAACTTGGTGTCCACATAGTTGACCATGAAACGCAGGTTGTCTGTAGCAAACCAAGTGATACCATAGGTTATAGCTGTGGCGCGATTGGTTTTGCCTGTGGCCACGGCAATATCACTGGCATCAAATTCACTGGCTCGTACACCCACTTGCCATGCACCGCGTCCACCTTTATCTACAGGATTGGCTGGTTTAACTGCACTGAACACACCATCCTTGTAGTTGTAGCTTTCGCCAGTTAGGTTGTACACAGCTTGAACATAATAGCCTTTAATTTCTTGATCTGCACCTGTGGTAGGATCGTATCGGAAGTTAAATTGTTCTGCCTGTACCTTGAATGCATTGTAGGCAAATGCAGCTTCGAGACCTTGACGTGTTCTTGTGGTTGCACCGCCTAATGCCGGTCCGGTAAAGAATGTATTGGCACTACGAGCTTCAGTTCTGCCACTGGCAGGTGCAACACCACCTTTGATCTCACCTGTGCTGTAAGCAGCACCTAGGTGAGCAACATAGGCCTTGCTGCCTTGTAGATCAGCAATGTTGGTAGTCACACGACCAATGTAGTCTAGTCCATCACTGACTGCATCTTTGTTACCGCGTCCGCGGCTAACTGCCACAGCATAGGTAAGACCGGTTTTTGGTACACCATGCAGCATGAAGCCAGTTTCCTTGCCAGGAATAAACTCGCCTTCTACCTGACCAATCAGGCTACGCTCCATGAAGTCAATGTTGTTGCTACTGGTTAACTGTTCTAGACTGAAAGGCATCTTGAACAAGCCAAATTGATATTGCAGTTCTGGATTTGCAGCATAATTGACCCAGGCCACATCCATGGTAGTGGTTGAACTGGCAGCACCGATATCGTTGCCAAGATTGCCTACGATTTCATATTTGAAATCTTTCTGAAACTGACCGCGTACTCCAAATCTAGCGCGGCGGATTTCTGCTAGGTTCTGATAGGAATCCGTGGTTTGACCTGCACCGTAATCTGGTGTGTATTGTCTATAGTCCATGTGTAATCGACCTGTAAGCTGGATGGTGTTGTTTCCATCTTTGCTTTTGAGGCCGATTCCGTTTTCAGATACAGATCCATCGTTGGCTCTGGCTTGTCTGTATTTGACCGATTCACTGACATCCTTGTCAATGCGTTGTTCTGCAAACCGTTTGTTTTCTGCTCGTTCTTCGTATGCTTGCACTTTGGCATCGTATTCTTTCTGTGTCAAAATGCCTTTATCGCGTAGAATATTTAAGGTATCCAAATATTCATCTGCGTATGCAGGCACACTGAATGCTAGGGAAAGAGCCAGTGCAATTTTTGTTAATTTTTTCATGTTATCTCCAGATTGGGTTGTTGTCTGGACCACGAAAATCTCGTTTCCAATTGTCCTGAACCATTTTGATTACATCTTGTGGCATGTGAACATATTCTAGTTCTGTTGACATTTGACCACCGTTTTTGTATGCCCAATCAAAGAACTTGAGCACTGCACGACCTGTTAGTGCATCTGCCTGTTGCTTGTGCATCAAGATAAAACTTGCACCTGTAGCAGGCCAAGCATCTCGGCCTGTCTGCCAAGTTAGTAACAAATACATACCTGGTGCATTCGTCCAATCGGCATTTGCCGCTGCTGCTTTGAATGTAGTGTCATCTGGTAGCACAAAGTTGCCGTCACGATTCTTTACGGCAGCATAAGGAATTTTATTTCGTTTAGCATAGGCATATTCAACATAACCAAATGCACCTTTGATACGCTGCACTTGTGCTGCAACGCCTTCGTTGCCCTTACCACCCACACCCACTGGCCATTTGACTGCTGTGCCTTCGCCCACAGTCTTTTGGAAGTCTGCGTTGGCTTTGCCTAGGAAGTTGGTCCAGATAAATGTAGTGCCTGATCCGTCTGCACGATGAATAACGGTAATGTTTAATGCTGGCAAATTCACGCCAGGATTTAGATCAGCAATTGCTCGGTCGTTCCACTTGGTGAGTCGACCTAAATGTATATTAGCGATTACATCTGGTGTCAGTTTTAGTTTGCCTGCATCAATACCTTCAAGGTTGAATACAGGCACAACTCCGCCGATAATTGCTGGGAATTGAACAAGTCCTTCTTTGTCTAACTCTTCTTTCTTGAGTGGCATATCACTTGCACCAAAGTCAACTGTTTTGGCTTTGATTTGACGAATGCCGCCGCCTGATCCAATGCTTTGATAATTCAATCCAATGCCTGTAGCGGCCTTGTATGCTTCAGCCCATTTACTGTAGATTGGATAAGGAAATGTGGCACCTGCACCTGTGAGTTCGGCGGCAAATGCCACATTGCTGAGTAGAGCCAATGATAACAAAAATTTTTTCATAATCTATCCTTAAAAGATTCGTGCAGTATGTTGCTCTGCAAAAATATTTAAGGTTCGTAAGATTACAGTTCAGTTACAAACACAGACAATTTTGCCTTTTTATTCTTCGTCATCTGCATCTTCGTCCACTTCCCAAATGGTACCCTTTTCGTCGTAGCGTTTGTAGTATGCTTCATTTGGTTTGAGTATACGCCAGTCATCTGGATACTTGAGTGCTGCTAGTGTTGATTCTTCTTTACGCAGCAGATCACAGATAACAAAACTGCTGCCACAACCACCTTCCACATTCTTGAACGGACTGTGTTTGAATTCGTTACCTGATAGAGCTGTGTGCATCTTACTACCCCAACGGAAGATAATTCTAGTAATACCCAGCCGTTGATTGCGTAACCTAATTTTATCAAATACAGTTAGTGTGGAAATTGTAGCACAGTTGTCATCGTCAATGGACAGTAGACAATCTTTGATCTTGATGCTGCCTTTGGTGTGTGAATTGTCGGGTGTTTCCTTGGTTGTCCAAGGCAGGTCACATGTGACATGATCTACATAAAAAGATTCGCCATGTGTTTTAATTACCCACATAGGAATAGAAGGGTCTTCTAGGTGTTTTTTATTGAAGTGAAACACTACATCTTTGCATGCGTATTCAATCTATGACATTGATTATTCTCCTGAATAGGTCATCTTACGAAACTCCTTGGTAGGCACAAATGGTTTTTTGACTGTGCTATCAGGGTCAAAAAAAACCTGATAACCTGAGTATGCACCTTTGCTGTCTAACACAGGAGTAATTTTATTTACACGCTTGCCAACCTGCTGCTCAACTTCTCGTATGATAATTTCGGCAACCACTTGATCTGAAATCATGGCTGACATGGCTAGTTCTATTTTATGATTCATTTGGTTCGGTATTTGCTACACATAAGCTCAAAGTCAAACTGTTTGTTTTGAACTTGACCGTAGCTGGCATTGGGATTTCTACTACGGTATTCGGCTTTCTGTTGCTCAATGCATTCGTCGTATTTGTTTGAACAACCAACCAAGGCCACTAGTAAAAAAACTATTAGATAACGCACGACAGTTTCCCGAATATGGTGCACCTGACAGGATTCGAACCTGCTATCTGGAGTTTTAGAGGCTCCGGCTATCCGTATAGCTTCAGGTGCTTGAAGCTATAATAGCTTGTGTTTCCCAGGTTGTCAACTCCTGTTTTACCGTTCTTCCTGAGTTCATTAAGGCATCAACAAAGTCCAGCAGCAGTTTATGGTGGGACTCCTTGTGCCAATAAGCACGTAGGTAAGGACGATCATACCAAGTGTACATGCTTTCTGGATGACAGCCTATTAGGCCCACACGATTTTGGATAATAGCCATGGGATCGTTGTTGGCGTATCTGGCCACAGTGACAAACTTGCTGGCGTCGCCTACAAATGCAGTGCCATCATGGAAATACATTCTATAATCGCGATCTAACCAGCGAACTCTAGCTGTGGTAGCATAGCTGCGTTTGATGTCTGACCAAGGGCGTTTGATATACTGTCTGCATCTAACCCCATCCAGCAGATCAAAGTAGTCGTAGTCGGCCCAGTATGCGCCCATGCAGATGCCCAGATAACGTCCGCCACTGCTGACGTAATCAGCAATAGCGTTGGCAGTTCGACGCTTGAAAAACTCGTAGTATTTGTCAGCTTCACCTATACCGCCGGGCATGGCCACAATATCTACTTCCTGTAGCATACCGGCAGTGACGTCTTTTTCGGTGAAGATTTTGAAAGAATAATGGGGGCTTAGTGCTCGCATCATGCCAGCACAGCACTGGCGAGAACACTCCGGGTGACGCAGAAACAGACCTATACGACCATGCATACCGCTCCAGTATAGCTTATAGCTATATTTAGCTGGTTACCATTGCGGGCGCAGTGTAGGGTCCTTAATACGTGCGCCCCGGGCTAGAGCCAGGGCTAGCGCATGATCGTAGCTGATGGGTCCGTTGTGCTGCTGCTGGCTAACGCAAAAATAGCGTCCATCGGGCTTGCGCTCGTTGATCAGCTGGTCGGTGTGTAGGTGTCCGTGAAAGTTCAGTTTGACACGATCCAAGCAGCGTGAATCTACAGGCACATGGGTAAAACTCATGTCCCTAAAAACAACCATGCCGCGTAGATCCATAAAATACTGTAGGTATACTTCGGCTGGTAATGTATCGTTATTTCCAGCTATCAGGTACTTTTTGCCGTTTAGCTGTGCTAGCACATCTAGGCTGGCCAGATTAGCTGCCACATCGCCCAGGTGCCAAACTGTGTCATCTGCGCCAACTCGTTCGTTCCAGATCTGCGTGGAAGATTCAATATGATCTGGGCAACTGAGATCAAAATGTGTGTCTGCTACTAGAAACAGCCTGGGCATTGTTACAAAGAGTCTTTGATCTGTTGTATCACTTCCTGAGCTAGATCATATTCGTCATGTTCCATTTCATCCAGCACATTGGCCAGTATCATGTGAAACATTGTATAAGCCACCGGCTTGTGTCGTCGTGGTAGACTGTGAAAAAAATGCAGTAGTTCTTCGGTGCTTTCTATTGCTAGAATACGATCGGCCATCTTGCGCTGAAATGGCGTTAGTCCAGGTATGTCGATCATTGTGCTTTGACCTTTTGCTCAACAGCCGGTGGTGGCTCAGGTGGCCAAACTTGATCCTTGATGTAATTGGCGCCAAACCAGCCCCATGCAGAAAAAAATCCCCAGGTAATAATTTCTAAAATCATTAGTCATGATCACTTATATCTGTCGTTTGCAAACGATCTAATTGTAGACGTAGGATGTACTCTACGTATTGGTTAAAGGTCATATCTTTTTCGTGCGCCAAACGGAAAATCAAGAGCATTTCCTGATCGGTCAAGTCAAGCTCTATACTCACACGTTCATCATAGCTGGTGCCGGCAACTATGGCACGAGCTTTGTCCAGCCAATCAAAGTCCAAATCTAAATCTATATAGTTGACATCGTCCCAGGCCTGTTTATAATCACAGTTACGGGATTGGGCTTCTTGTTTGTGACTGTCTCTGTAAGCAGAGTCGATCAAACGATAAGCACGATTGTTGGTGTAGTCCGACGCTTCAACTGCATATACTTTATGTGTACGAGTATCAAATATCACATTGAGTTCAAACCCACCGGGTCCGTTGATGTCATTCCAGTGGTGCATAGCATAAGCATCAGGGCCATAACAGCTCCACATGTAACGAGCACCGTCAGTGATTTTGTAGTCAATTACTTCGAGAAAGTCCTTGAGTGATACCATAATCTATCCTTATCTGGTGTTTAACATTAGATGCCAAACTTCTTTTTTCTTTAACCATGAAACGTATGAGGATCGCACTGCATTGTGATCGGCCAACCATGCCTCGACTTTTTGTACGCTACCATAACATTCCGGCGGTGCATAATGCATGATCCATTGTGCTATAGCATGTAGATTTCGGCTGTTCGCTGTATCAGCCATCTGGCATGCAGCAAAAAGATCTCCAACCAAACAGCTGGTTAGAAATCCACCTGGAGGCATGCCATGCAACAGGTATCTGCTCATGGAATCTTTGGTATGCACAGGCATTACACCCATGCCTATGTAGTCTAAACTGGCTTCAGCATCCTCTAACCATTTGGCATACTGATC
>Ga0315909_10003786_pt1 | contig 18230 bp, 28 predicted proteins | sample LakEriMetagenome_11_FD_203527 | JGI IMG/M metagenome (GOLD analysis project Ga0315909, IMG submission 203527) | Freshwater fungal communities from buoy surface, Lake Erie, Ohio, United States - Buoy 2 MA125 | ecosystem: Environmental > Aquatic > Freshwater > Lake | place: USA: Lake Erie, Ohio... | reverse complement strand
ATGATGCCAAATAGGATAAAAAACAGTAGCACTTGCATTACGAATACCTCCTTGACTGCAACTACGTAAATCGCCAAACCATTTCTTTAAGAAAGGTATCATACCAGTATGCATGATTTCGCCACCGCGAATTGGGGAGCCCAATGGGCGTAGTCGACCGATTTCCAATCCGATCCCCGCACGTTTACTGGCATACTTTGCCATCATCTCTCCAGAAGCAAATATGCTATCCAAATCGTCGTCACTGCGGATAAGCACACAACTAGAAAACTGTTTAGTAGGAGTGCCAAGCCCAGCCAAGACAGGTGTAGCAAGAGTAAACAAACCATCGGATGCCGCTGTATAGTATTCTTTAATGAAACGCATTCTTGCGCTATTCGGCTCCTCTTTATGGAAGACAGTCGCGGCTGCAACCATGTATCTAATTTGTGGAGTTTCATAAATTTCCTTTGTCGCACGATTGCGTACCAAATATTTTTCTATCAACTGCTCAATTGATGCATACCCATACTGCTCGTCTTTCTCGTGGTCCAACATGTCGTTCATTTTGTTCCAATCTTCTTCACTATACCATTCAAGAAGTTCACCAGTATACAAGCCAGTGGCAACATTCTTTTTGATAATTTCATAAAGGTGGGGAACTTTGTAGTCTCCGTACACGTCTTTTCGTAGCATACTCAATCGCTGTTTACCTGCTACATATTGGTAGTTGGTATGTCCAACATCTGGGTTATTTTCAACGTCAATTAAGTCTACTATAGCACGTAAAGTTATGTCGTCGATTTCTTGTGTCGTAATGCCATCATAAAAATGAGGCTGACTTTTGATTTCAATCATTGACTGACTTACGTCAGCAATGCCACTGCAAACTTTGGCTATCTGAGCTTGCCATTTTTCAACTGCCAATGGCTCTTTTTTTCCTGATCTTTTAATTACTGTAATATTATTCATCTCGTCTTCGCTCGGTTAATTGATTGGGTCGATTGTTGTTTAGGAAGTATTTAGTGACTCGTATCAAAACTCAAAAGCATTGTGGTAACCAACGCTGTAGCGTTGATTTCATAGGAATTTGAAAATGATTTTTAAAGTCAATGACCTTATCACACCAGCGTATTAAATTATATACGCATTTATTACAAAGGTCAAGACCAATTGGTATCAATTGTAGCCAAATTAATGAGTAGCTCGATACGAGTATGTCATTTCGCTAAGTGCTTCGCCTAACAACTCTTGTTTGTATCTTAGAGCAATCGAAGAAGGAATATCGCTAAGTCCAGACAATTCTTCGCCGTATTGATTTAATAATACAACCGAAAATTCTAATTTTAATGCATCGTCATCGGACAAACCAACAACACTATAATCATCTGATAACTGTACTTGTGTTGCATGAAGCGTTGCACTTCTATCAACATCAACTACAAACGATATTATACCAGTTCTTGTAAAATCATTGGCATTACTTTTATATTTGTAATTTATATTATAGCCAACCGCGCCAGATGGGTTACCGGTTATATTTGACGGTATTGGAAGAACAGAAACTAAGGACCAACTAGGCATATACCCTGTTAATACTTTGTTAGTTCCATATGAAGAATATGAAACTTCGCCAGTTATTTCCGGAATATAAGGAACCATAGTTAAATCTCCAACGCTTGTAGGAGTTACTGTTGGTTTATAATTTGCGTTTACTACACCAGTAAATGTTGTAAGTTGTCTAGGCACAGTGACCGCAGGATCAACAGCGGCTAGGTATGTGTTTACAATAGTAAAGTGAGTTGAATCGATGACTTCTTTTACGTAGTATGTTGTTCCCTGTACAACTCCGCCGGGTGTTCCATTAAATGTAATAGCTGCACCCACAATCATAAAAGTTGTCGGTGTTGATCCGCTAACTTCAAATGCATTAGTTACTGTACTGGCAGAGTTAATTTCGATTTGAGTTACATCTCCAGGATTGTATATGTTGCTGATTACAATACTGTTGAAATTAGTAAATGGAGTTACGTATTGAGTGACAACTGTAATTGTTGTGGCTCCATCGTAATCTTCTTTAAGCGTAGCCTGAACATTAGATCCATTTTGTCTAACTAAACTTCCCTTAGTTGCTGTAATTGGTTGGTTCAAATTTAAGTCAACAGTAAATGCTTTTGTTACTAAAAACTCTTGTCTATCAGACTGATCGTTGTTACTTGAATTACCAACAGACGCAAAATAAATTTGAGGATACTGTGGGAAATATACGCCAGCGCCGTTGTTTCCAACATTGGTAAACTTACAATTATTAGTCGAATTACCATTTCCTCTTTCAACAACTAGTCCCTGACGTTTGATATCTTCAAATTTACAAGTTATCAATTGAGTTTCGCGTGGACCGTATTGTTCGCCAACTGTTGTACCATCTGCACCACCACCTAAATACATGCCATGTCTTAAATTATAAAAACGGCAATTTTCAAATGTGTTGTTTAAGATATCTTGTTTTGCCCACACACCGTAACTAAATCCAGATACTGAAACATTTTTAAAAATATTATCAGTACATGAAACCAATGCCGATACGGCATTAAGAGACAGGCCCTTGCTGTCAGCATCGAACACTTCTCCCCAATTGCCCGCAATAATTATATTTTCAAATAAACTATTACGCACAGCATCTAATTGTAATCCAATTTGATCATCAGTAGATGTTAAAAACGAAATATCTTTAACGGTAATGTATCGAGGTTGTGTATTGCCTAATGTATTTCCAATTGTGCTAGGGTTTCCAATAGTAGAATCATCATTGATAAATTGTACTGCGGTTCCAGTTCCTTGATAAGAAATAATTGTTTTGTTTGCGCCAGAACCAACAATAGTTGCATAACTTGGAATGTACAAAGTTTCAGTTGTTCTATATATACCAGGACCTAATTCCAGTGTTACACGAGCCTTAGTTCCGTCTGCTGTATTTGACGAAGCGGCTGTAGTTGGATTTAAGAATAATTGATCGATGGCACGTTGAAGAGCTTCTGTGTCATCTGTTGATCCGTCAGCTTCTGTTCCAAAGTCTGTAGCAGTTACACGATCATCTAAACGATCTTGTGTTTGTCTTGAAACCGGATCGTTACTAGTTGGCCCTGTTTGAATTGCAGGGTCATTTGATTTGTAAATGTATTGGATTAGGTTTAGTAAGTTTCCCTGAACAGTTAAATCTCGTTCTGTTAGAATCTTAGTATTACCTACGGCAGGGCTACCTTCTGCAACAGACCCGTTACCAATGTATAATTCTTGGGTATCAAGCGACCATGCTAATTCACCCGAAGCTAGTTGGGGTAAGCCTGTTCCACTTAATGATTTTCCTCGACGTATTTGAATACGGCTGATTTGCACAACTGCCATAGTAATATCCTCTATATAGGATATTTATCAGTTTTGTTTGTAGTATTGTTCGACCCGTTTGCACCACTCTTCAGTCCAGTAATCAAAGTCTTTAGGTTCCATGATAAATTCTTGATATTCATAGTCCTTGCTACACATTAAAATAACACCCTTACGTATGTTAGTTCCGTGTACTTCGTTATGGGCCATGGCGTAGGCTGTAAGTTGTAGGAAGTAATCCCCAATCCACTCTAATTTCTTAGGCTTATTAGTTTGCTTAAAATCTAGTATGCTTTCATCGCCGTCATGTATACCACAGCAATCAGTAGTTCCCGCATATAATCCAGGAAAGTATAAAGGTACTTCACTGCCCCACACTTCACTAATTTTAGGAAATCCTTTTTCAATGACAATTCTAGCCATAGCTAAACTTTGTTGTGCAAACGGATTTGTTACAGATTCGCGAAGCGGTTCGCCTTTAACATAGTCTTCTAGGTACTTGTGCATCCTAGTGCCACGTCCTGCAGCTTCAGTTACAATTTCTTGTGCTTTCTTTTCACCAACTGCTTTTTTCCAACGGGCTAATGCCTCTTTGGCTTCTGCTGGTTTTGTTTTGTCTAAGATAGTTGTAACGCTTGGAACTTTAGAACCATCAGGCGTAGCGTATAATCGCTTGCCTGATGACTCATCTCTTGAAAGTTTGGTATATGTATACTTTGATATTAATAGGCTCATAGAACGATTATATAGCCTATTGCTCTAAAGAGCAAGTATTATTTGCCTAACTTGGTAGCACGTTTAGCCATTTTGCTAACTTCGCCACCTTCTTCTCCGCCTACTTCGGGTTGTTGTTTAGCATCTTGTGTTTTAACAGTTACACCACTACCGTCAAATTTTACTACTAGATTGTGTAAAATTTGTTGTTCTGGGGGTAATGTTGCTTCTTGTTCCCAACGAGCTGCAAATGCCTCATAAGAAATTGGGATGCCCATATTTTGTAGGGCACCCCAAGTCATTGGTGCTTTTGTTTGTTGATTATCGCCTGCCCCTTGAGCTGTGAACAAAGTTCTAACTAAAGGATCGATTGTTTCAATTACTTTTTTTTTGAGTTAAGTAACATTGCTAGGCGTCGACTGTAGTCAACGCTTTCGCGTTTTTCTCTGCCTACTTCTGGTGCTGGAGGAGTTGGTAACTCTTCTGCTCCCATTTCGCCTTCTGCGCCAGGCATTGGGGGTAATCCGCCTGCTGCTGCGCCTGGTACTGCACCGCCTGGGGCTGCGCCCATAGTTGATACTTCGCCGCCTGAAACGATTGAAAGAGCATTTGAAAGGCCTTGACGACTTGATTCTAAAGCTGTATAAATTGCTTCTAGTGAAGGTTTAACTGCTTCTTGATATTGTTGAGCAACATCGCTGCCTTGAGTCTCTCTTATAGAGTCTAACAATTCTAATAACTGTTCGGCCTTCATTGCGGCTACATCTTCTAGCCAGCCTGTAATACGGTCAACCATATCTTTAGTTGCCATGATAGTTTCAGCTTTGTCTTCTTCGCCTTCTAGTAAAATCCAGCTAGCTTGTGCTTCATTTAAATCATAACGTAATGATAGTTCAGCCTTTAGTTCTTCACGATCTACACCTTCGCCTAAATTAATTTGAGCAATCGTTTTGTTAATCCAGCTTAATGGAACTGAATGTGATAATGCGCGGCTACGAACTGTGTTAACAATGTAACCTTCGTCGGTTTTTTCTGCTTTAGCTTTTTTAATAGCTTTATCTCGTGAACCCATGTATTCGTCCTTTCCAGATTCGACTTCGCCATCTCCGTCGTAATCTTTATCTGCTTTGTCAGAATCGTCACGCTCTAATATCTCTTGGTTGATACAGTCAAGCATCAAACGAGTTTTTTGATATTGTGGGCTTTCAAGCACAGAATCAAAAGCTTCTGAAAGCTCCATCTGGCTCAACTTTGTACGCAGTTTGTTACGTGCATCTTCAAGTTGCACATCGTTAAACTGTTCGAAGTTGATTTTGTAACCAAACTTCTTTGCCAAGTTCTCGTTGAGTACTTTAGCTGTTACGGGTTTATGAAATTCTCTAATTTGCATGATTCTGTCCTAGAATTCTTATACGTGTATTTATACAAAACTCCACTTAAACATCTTGGATATTTCTTCCTTGTAGTGGGTTTCTTTTAATTCGCTTTCTTCTAACTTATTTAACAAAATTAAGTACCTTGTAAAATCTTTTGCAAGTTTAATATTGTGTTTGAAAACTTGTGTGTCGCAATGTTTGGCCCAGTAGCAAGTGTCTAACCGCTTAATTTCGTGAAACTTATCAAGCTGTACATTGTTATAAGCCTTAGCTGCCATTAGGGCGCAAGTTTTTAGAAAGAACTGTTCTATAAGATTTCGATCTTTATAATTGTACATGGCCCAATTGCCGTTTTTTATCTGTTTGACTAGGTATTGTTTATAAACAATGCCGCCATCAGGCAATACAGTTAAAGGCAATTTCTGTTCTAGTTCAGAGCTTAACTCCTTGGCTAGTTCTTTAATACGGATTGTTGGTATTTTACGTTTTGATTTTTTCATTGGCTACTACTAAAGGATCTTCCATTCCTATCTTAGTTACCAAACTTTTGCGGATCATGGCCTGAATCCTGAACTGCTCGTGCTCGCTCAGAGTTGCCAGTTTGATAGGTTTTGATAATTTCTTAAGTATATCAGATTCTTCTAGTGTTGTCCATATTTCAAAGTCATCAATAAGAGCACGTTTGCTCTGTGGCGAATGTGCTTCTTCAAATCCAGTTAGCAAATCGCTAATTTTCATTTTAGTCCTGCAATGGTTAACATTTTATCAAGTAACTTGTTGTCAGCAGATTCTTCAAATCCTGTGTATTTCATAATACCCTGACTGACTGCGCCGCCCATCTTTTGTTTGAATTCTGGACTTAGTCCGGGGCCATTGACTCCACAAATCTTTAAAACAGTTTGTGGATCCATTTTAGCTTCCCACTGAGCTGGGGGTAATACAGCAATAGCTTTTCCGTTAGGATCTTTTGGAACCCATCCGTCTTGTGTGACTGCTTTAATACGTGCTTCAATTTGTGCTTTTTCCCAAGGCTGTTTTACTTGTGATAGCATCGATTGTAGTTGTGATGAGTACTGTTTGACTAAGCCTGCTTCATCTGCTGGTTGTTCTTCGATAGTTTTAGAAGCATCTACTTGTTGTCCAGGTTGAATCTTTGGCACTTGCATAGTTAATTTATTGTTGTCGCCTGGCTGTAGTGCTGTGGCTTGTACAGTAGTTGTATCGCCGCTAGGTTTTTGAATGTCAACTGTACCGTCTGGTTTAACTTGTTGTACTTTACCAACCATTGCCCCTGGCATTTCTTCATTAACCTTTACAGGCTTTAACTTAGCATCTTGTTTACCTGGGCCGTATAACGGAACTGGGCCTTGAGCTTTGGTAGTAGCTTTCTTATTGTAGATGTGAGCCTTAACACCTTTTTTATGCTCGCTTACGACTTGATTAACTTTCATTTTGTTCTCCAATGCTGAGTTTAGCACTTTCTAATTTGTCTATGTATTTACGCAATTTGTCTATCTGTCCGCGAGCCCTGAGCAGTTTAAATGCTAAGTTTTCTACACTGTATTCTCCGCCTTGCTCTAAACCTGCTTGGCGCAATTTACGTATGCTTGCCATAGTTTGCTTGGCTTTGTCTAGCTCATTAGACTTTAGTGCTTGATTAATGTGGCTAGCATAGTTCCTAGCTTTGGCTTTAACTTCTTTGTGTGTTGCTTTAGGAGCATCACCTTTTGGTTCACTTAACCATTTGTCGTTAAGCACACTATAAATGCCAGACGAATGATGTGTTTGTTTGTAGTCCTGTACGTACAGTTCTACATCTATGTCTTTGATAGTAATATTATATTTGCTGTTGTAGACATTTTTCTTTGCATCAAACAATTCTGCTTGTTCTGCATCTTTAACGACTGCAACCAAGTGTAAATCCAAGTCGCTGTTGTCGCTGTAACCATAGCTGGCATTACTGCCGCTGATTGTAATGTCTTTTAAGTTTAATCGTTCTACGTTCAAATACTCGGCAAAATGCTTGGCAATGACCATGAGCTTGTGACGTATTTCTGGAATGAGTTTACTGTCCTCCCAAAGTTTGGGATTCAGTTGCTTGTGATGACTAATTGGATCGACTGAAAGTTCTTGGAAGTTCATTCTGTATTTAACAGAATTATAAGCCTATGAACTTTAAAATGTGGGGAAGATTTACTGAATGTCCACTGAGCCAACCTGTACCTGCGATGAACGCCATTGCGGCCATGGCATACATAGTCCATTTGCTTTTGATTTTTTCTAGCTCACCAATGCGGCTTGCTAATTTATTGTGAGTCTCAACATCTTCTGCGTGTAACTTGTCTGCATGTTCAAAATACTTGCCACTGTTAAGGCGATATTCTTCTTGCATTTTTTCTAGTTTGTCTGCTAGTAGGTCACGAGTGTTATCTAAACAGTCGTGCATGTCTTTGACATCAGCTTTGAGGTCAACTAATTTTTCGTTGATGTTTTCAACTTGTGTTTCTAATACGCTTACACGCTCGGGTAAGACTGCTAGTTGTGCTACAGCTTCTTTCGTGGCCATTGAAGACTCGTCCAATATTAATTAATGTGTCTGGGCACGTTACCCAGTGTATGATTAATTGCCTAAATAGTTGTTTTATATGAGCCTTCTACGAGTATTTAGTCACGTTGCGAAAAAATTATGTTGCGTGATGGGCCATCTGTAACGAACACATCGTAATTTTGTTCCATGCTTTCGTCAAGACCGCTGATGTATGGAACGCCGTCAAAGTCTTCGATTAGATAACCAATTGGATTGTCATTGCTTTGGAAGAAGTTTTCACGCTCTGTATGGAATTCAAATTGCCAAACACGAATAATATTATTTGTATTAAAGCCAAATACATTTCCGCTTATTTCTATGACTTTAGGTTTTTTGTTAAAACTGATGTTTGCTCTCATACCTAGTGTTTGTAGTACTGTTTGAAAGTTTTGTTCCTTCCAACGGTCAGCTTCTTTGCCAGGCTCGGTTCTATACTGTCCTGTATTTGTTATATCAACTGTTGTGTATAGCATATATTCCATGCCTATATTTAACAGAGGTAAAAAAGCCTACTATGAAAGTAGGCTTAGTCTTCCCATCCCTGAGAAATTTAACTATTAAACAGCTTGGTAGTTGTCTACGAAAATAGCTTCGATAGTAACTGTTAGGCCGCCAATACCTTGATCTGCTGTACCAACTGTAACATCGCCTGTACCTTGCAATGCTAGGTAAACTGTGTCAGTTGTTCCGCTTACAAAAGCTGAACCGTCAGCTGTACCTGTACCAGCTACAACGAATGCGCTGTCGCCTGCACCGTTAGAACCTTGAGCTGAAGTTACATAGTTGATAACTGCATTCAAGTTAGCGTCTGTTAAATTAGTACCAGCTAATTTTAAGATAACTGTGCGTGGGCCTAAACCGTTTGCACGAACATTTTTTAAGTAGTTTGTTGCTACTGTTGATCCGACTAATGATGGCATAATAATCTCCTCTGAATATGCTTATCAAACTCACGACTCTGTGAGCTTTGTATATGTATTTAGTATTGGTACAAAAAAATGGGTTTATACAGCTATTTTTTGGGAGATATTTTTGAACCAAACAAGTGCATCTTCTTGCACAGGCGCACGGTTCTTTTCAACCCAGTTTTTATCTTGCTGTACATGAGCCAGTAAAGCCTGTGCATCTTCAGCTGGCAGGCTCTTCATAATAGCTTCTACGCTACCTAGATTATTGCCGTTAGCATTAGGACCTAACAGTACCTTTGCCATCTCGTCCCAATCGTCTGCAACCAGTTCACCTTTCTTGTTTTCAGGTGTACGGGCATATAGTCCTTCCCATGCTGAGTAAACGTAGCCTTTTTGTTTGGCTAGGCTGGCCAGCATTAGTTGTTTGCTAACACCCTTGTATGGGCTACCGCGTGGAATTCTGTGTTGATGATAACGACTTACTTTACCTACTTTACGAATACACTCTAAGTCTATTTGATGTGCATTAGGGCCATAGGGCATACGTACAAATACATTAACACCAGCTTGGCTTGTTTGTAATCCTAACTGTTGGATTGCATCTGACAATGCTCTACGTGCGGCTTTTTCAACTGTGTCTTTTTTATCTGCTGGATTGGGTTGGACCTCAAGTGCTTGGATAATGCTGTCTAAGTCTACCATAGTGTCTAAGTCGCTGGCTAATTCTTCTGGATCTTTATCCGGGTCGCTGTTAGAACCAACCATAACTGATTGTAACCCTAGCTTATCCAAATACTTGTCCATTTTAGCTTTTAGTTCATCAGAATGTTTCTTCTGAAATGGAACGGTGTCACCAAAGATCTTACTGCCTTTTTCAGCCATTGTTTTTTGATTCCTGTATGCGTTTAATGCCACGTTTAAACTTGGTGCCGTCACCGGATTTAATACTGTTAATAAAGCGGCGCTCTAGCTCTGCGGCTGTTTCGATGTCATAGTTCTCTTTGATCAAAGTTAATAAATTAATAGCACTTTGAATAAGATTTGAGCCGCGGCTCTCTACAACTAAATCGGTATCGCGACTTATGCCTAAGTCTGATAGTTCTTGCAGAATTGATCTGGTGCTTTTTCGCATATTCCTTTTCTTCCTACGTGTATTTATTTGATTGTAACATAACTGTTTGGACAAATCAAGTGGGTTGGTTTAATCTTACTGTAACATTACATGACTAAATACTCAGTAGAAACCATGAGTTACTACACACACTTACAGAGGAAAGTATGAAAACTATATCAAAACGTATGCTAGGTATGTTAGAGCGACTAGCAGAAATGTTCCCATCTTGTTCTTATCAAACACGCTTGGATCAATATCTAAGCTCAAAAGGCATTACCGATGCCGCACAGTTGGAAGGCTATATTCAGCAATTCAACTACAATTCTCACAAGGAAAATACAGTATGAAAAACTTTTTAAATTCAGTTGGCAATTTTTTATTAGCAGTAGGCGAAGCAAGATATGCTTCTTGGCTAGCACGTCAAGGGCGAATAGAAGAAGCTAAAGCAATAATGATTAAGTAATATATTGCGCCGCAAGGCGCACTAAATACACACAGAGAGAGGTCTTATAGATGACTACAAAATTTTCACACGTCAAAGGATCAGAACTAGAGTTTAAAGGTGGCGGTTTACGTGACTTTTTTCTTTACAAAGATCTTGGCGTAGCAGATGCAACACACGGGCGTGTGCTTGCTCATATCACTAAAGCTAATTTACCCCCAGAGAATTCGGGCGGTACAGGTTGGCACATTCACGTAGCTGAGTTTCAAATCGTTTATATGTTAAAGGGTTGGGCTAAGTTCATGTATGAAGATAAGATCCACTTAGTTGAAGCAGGCGATTGTGTACAACAACGTCCAGGGATTGTACACTATTTGTACGACTACAGCCCAGACATGGAATATTTGGAAATCATTACACCGGCAGATTACGGCACAGAACCTGCAGAAGGTCCTTGCGATATACCAGCACCCGCAGCTTGGGAGTAAGCGATGACTTTAGTTTACATTCACGGAGCTAGTGCTACTAGTGAAAGTTTTAATTATATCAGAAGTAAGTTAGGTAATGGCATAGACATTAATTACGACAGCCGCAATGGATTTGAAAACAATCTAGCAGATATTGTAGAACAACTAAAAGGTGTCAAAGACATGGCATTTGTAGCACACAGCTTGGGCGGTATTTATAGTTTACACATTGCCAACGCTTTGCCCAATCAAGTTAAAGGTGCTGTTACATTAAGTACTCCATATGGTGGTGCCGAAGTAGCAGACTATGCCAAATACTTTTTACCCTTTAGTCGATTGATGCGTGATATTGGGCCGACTAGTTGGGCGTTCAAACAGGCCAGCCAGATTAAAATTCAACACCCTTGGACTAATGTTGTTACTATAAAAGGACAAAGCCCTTTTATGTTAGCGCACAATGATGGTGTAGTTACAGTTGCTAGTCAAAAACATCACGAGGATATGGAACTGATAGAAGTGGACTATAACCACTACGAAGTTGTACTAGCAGAACCGGTAGTTAATATTATTAAAGAACGAATAAAAAAGTTCAGAAAATAGTTGCTTTTTTACTGAAAAGCATATATAATAGTACAACAGCAGAAGTTGTTGTAACACACAAACATAACACACAGGAGAATAATATGTTTAATATTGAAACAATCATCGACACCGTTCAAGGTGCTCAAAAGTCTTTCGTAGAAACTTACGTATCGGACAAAAAAGTTCAAGCAGAACTAGTTAAACTAACAGAAGCCCAAGCTAAATTTGCTAAAGGTTCTTATCAAACTAGCTTGACACTTGCTCAAGCAGTGTTTAAAAACGTTAACGATACAGTATACGCTAAGAAAGGAGCTTAATCATGTCATTTGAAACTCCAAAACTTCCAGAAGTTAAATTTAGTAAGAACGGCTACGAGATCCGTACAGATGTGTTGGCCATGGCCAAAGACGCTGTTATGGAAGAATACCACAGTAAGTTCCGTGGCTGGGAAATGTCAGTGGCCAAGGACGAAAAGACTGGTCAAGTTGTTACTAAAGTAGATATGCCAGAGTTTCCAGGTCTAGATAAGATCATGGAAGCGGCTGAAAAGTTCTATGGGTTTGTTAATACAGGCACAAAGAAGTAAGCATAGCTTTTAGTAGGTTGATACTATAAAAACACTAAAGGACTCTTAGGAGTCCTTTTTTTTATGCTATTGATTCGTTGTCAAACAAGTTGGGATATTTCTTGCCCCAGTTACGCATGATAATAGCCGCTTGTGCATTGGCTTCATTTTCTTGTGGACTACCAGTTGCGCCCGGATCTTCACCGTCTAGTTCTTTGTTTAGATCTTGTTTGTAGTGGACAAGTTCATGTGCCAATGTGCGGCACACATCCATAATGTGGCGATTCTTAACTGTAACGTCGATGTGTTCACCACCGTACCCACCAAAGCTCTTACGTTCAACGCTGACAGCACTATCAAACTTAAAATCAAACTTGGGTAATGATTTAAGTTCTAAGTGTTCTGCAGCAAATTTAACAAAGGCAAGTAGGACCTTGTACGTTGTCGTACGATCCATTCCTTCAGTTAATACTTCACGGATTTTCATTTCTTTCCTGTTGGCACACAGTTGTCCACTGTCTTGCCACCTTTCTTCTTAGTGCCCATGCGTTTGTAACCATCCCAGCAGGCTTTGCCATCAACACCTTTTTGTTTAGCTTCGCCAATGTTCTTATCAATGCCACGACTAGCAACACCACCTTGCTTACGCTTGGCCGCTAGTTGTTCAATACCATGACGAATCTGTTCTAAGTTCTGTTCCAAACCCATGAACATGCCGCCTTTGGCTAGACGTGTAATCTTTTCCCAAGCTACTAAATCATCGCTTTCTGCTAACTGTGCTAGTTCTTTAAGCTGATTACGTGCTTGAACAATGCGTCCTTTAAGACTCATTGGATTAGCTTTTTCATGTCCGTACACAACAGGATCATTAGGATCACCTGTCATGTCAATTGGAGTTTCTAGTAGTTGATTGATCTTCATAATATTACTTATCCATGTTCCTGCCAAGATACCGAAGCTACGGCATCATCGTTGTTAGTTGTGGCAATAGCGGCCAAACACCATATGTCTGATACGCCTGCTATAGTACGGCCCAGTTGATTGCTGAAATCTACATCACTGCTACTGACACTGGCTGTACCGCCTTTGTTAGATCCTACAAATATACCTTGATCAATTACTGTGCCGCCAGTTAAGGCTGTAGCAGATAGATCATACTCTACTGAACTGTTGTCGCCTGCTGTAGTCCAGTTAGCATCAGTTAGTGTAGGGTTTAAGATTACTCTGTAACCAAACGCTGCCAGTTGTAAGCCGTAGAGGTCAAACTTAGTTGGCACCACAATACTGTCTATGTTGGCAGACTTTAGTCTAATACAAACTAACGGACGATATACTGTGTTGCTTAATTCTCGGCCAGCTAAACTAGTTCCTATTGCTCTGCTTTGACTTCGATTACTGTAGCCACCTTCTGATATCACTGTGGAGCATATGGCTCGCATAGTACCCGCGGCACCTGTGCTGGTTAGTTCATATCTAACTGGCAATGACGCGGTGGTCATATAAACTTTATCTAATATATTGGCATGATGGAATATATGACAAACAATAAACTGTCCGTTGATAACAAACCCGCAACGCACTGATCCTACACCTAACCATTCAACATCGCACCAAAAGATCTGTGCTTTTGTCACATCTAGTGTTACACCACTGATGTTACTCTGACCACCTAGACCATTCATTTTATCGCCGTTCCATTGACTACGAGGAATTTTTTCACTAGTGTCGTCTACTGTTCCGCCTGTGTATTTTCTAATCACAAGATTAATATCAACGCCGTCTACTTCAAAGTACACACCATTCTGTGCGCCAAAGTATCCCGCACGTTGACGCAAACCCGCAGTAGGAGTGTTCATCACAAATGTAATCATGGTTAACAAACTCTTACCAGGTTGATAACTAAACACCTGCTTGGTTTGTCTCACAGAACTGTCACCCGTGCCCGATACTGTCATCAACATAGTGCTTTCATTAGGTTGGAACACACTAAGACCTTCACCAGTATCTACTTGATCCCATCTAAGAGCATCGTCTCTGTAGCGTAGGTTACCGTCAAATAAAGTAAACGGATTGCTAACACGCATACGACCAAACGCATCTATACTGGCTGAGATGTTGCCGGCGTTATTATAACTAACACCACCTACATTGTTTACTCGTAATAGTGGCTCACCCGATGCGGTGTAATCCATCGCATTGTGTAAGTCTAATAAATTAGACTCATGCGGATGTTGGTAGTTGGTTGAATTAGGTTGTTGAACACCCATTGTTAGAATCCGTTGGTTGTTGAGTTATGAAATATTCTACCTGTCCATGTGGATGTTTTGGTAATAGTAGGTGTAGAATAACTCACAATCATTGTGCCAGGTCCAGTGTTATTACCGAACATGATCCTAATTGGATAATAGATATTTTGTGTCAGGCTGATAGTGCCACTTTGTTCAGTGGTACCATGTAGGCCTCCGTTTTGCACCACAGCGTTGGTATGAGTATATCCTTCAATAGCATTGGGACCTATCCACATGTAACTGGCATCGTCTGTATTGGTGAAAAAGGTATATGTTTCTGTTGTTGGGGCAAGGAAATATCCTAGCAACATAATAGAATTGTATTGAGGCTGTGCAGTGATATTCAATGATACCAAGGTGCCTTGTGTTTCAGTCACAGGTGCAACCACAGGGTTGTCGAAGAACTCTAGATCATCATTTGTTGGTGTGAAATCGAGGCCAAAATAACCGTTTTCATTAGTAGTACCGACTCTGTTGTAGAAATAAATGTCCGGATCAAAAGTAATCCCTGCAACGTTAATCCAGGGACGTCCCTGGATTAATCCTCCAACGTTAGGATTGTCAACTACAGTATTACCACTATATTTTGTAGGCAGAGCACCTATGTTGTATGTATTATTCACACGATAATACGGCTTAGTAGTGTCGCCACCAGCTTGTCTTTTTGTTTGTGCTAAATCTAATTTAGCTTTCTGACGTAATTCTCTAGTTGATAGTGTTGATATTCCGTTTGCTGACATATTACTCTCCAAAGCCGTGTTGATGTGCTGGATACATACTTGGATGCTCTCCACGAATATCTGCTGGGTGTTTAGGTGCTTGCATACCACCGCCTGCATCTACAGTAACAGCATCAATATCTGCGTACTTTTCCTTAGGAGTGTTGCCGTAAGGCTCACATCCGTCATTGTCTGCTAGATCTACAATCTGTCGTAATCTACGCATATCATCGCCTGCATGTGATAATGGGCTAGCATCTTCTGGTTCATCTATAGTAGCTGTTGGGTGGGCAACAATAACTGTGGTTGTTTGTTCAGGTTCTTGCTCTACACCATCAATCATGTCTATCATGTTACGAATAATATCTTGGATTCTCATATTTTTATCCTGTATCCTATATTTAGTGTTAAATAGTCTACTATGATAAACAAAGAACCCTTTCAAAAACTAATAACAGAACTTAAAGAAAACGGCAAATATCGTGTGTTTAACGACATTGTGCGTGAAAACGGCAAATTTCCCCAAGCTATCTGGTATGGCCCTTACAATATTAAAAACATTGTAAACTGGTGCTCAAACGATTACTTGGGTATGGGACAGCATAAAGTTGTGTTAGATGCTATGCACACAGCATTAGATCACACAGGTTCAGGTTCTGGCGGTACTCGTAACATTGGCGGTACTAGTCACTATCACGTGGCATTAGAACACGAACTTGCCACATTACACAAGAAAGAAAAAGCCATACTATTTTCAAGTGCTTATGTAGCCAACGAGTGGACCATAATTGCCCTAGCTAAAATTATTCCTAACATTGAATTTATCAGCGATGAAAACAATCATAACAGTATCATTGTGGGCATCCAACATAGTAAGGCTAAGAAAGTTATCTTTAAGCACAATGACTTAGAAGATCTAGAACAGAAACTTAAGATTAGTTTTGCTATGGGCAATGTTCCTTGTGTAATTTTTGAAAGTGTTTATTCAATGGATGGCGATTGCGGACATATCAAAGAAATATGTAAACTTGCTGAAAAATATCGAGCTATTACCTACATTGATGAAGTGCATGCCGTAGGCTTATATGGGCCAACTGGTGCTGGTAAAGTAGAACAACTTGGACTTGAAAATAAAATTGATATAGTCAATGGTACCTTGGGAAAGGCCTACGGAGTTCAAGGCGGATATATTGCTTGTGATAAGATTGTAGGCGATGCTATCCGTAGTGTTGCAGCTGGATTTATATTCACTACAAGTATGAGTCCAGTTACTTGTGCTGGTGCATTGGCTGCAATTAAGTATCTTAAAGCGCATCCTGAGATACGTGAGAAACATCAAGAACGTGCTCGTAAACTAAAGCATCGTTTAGGTGTTGCTGGTATTACTGTTATGGACTGTGCTACAGAACATATTGTCCCTGTGCTTGTAGGTGATGCTAAACGTTGCAAGGCCATGAGTGATGCATTACTCAACGAGTATAACATCTATGTACAACCAATCAACTATCCTACAGTTGATGTGGGAACGGAGCGGCTACGATTTGCGCCCACTCCGTTTCACGATGATGGTATGATTGAAGACCTAGTTGAAGCTCTGGTTAAAGTGTTTAATACAAACTAAGAAGTTGTGTAACACCAAACACTAATGCGGCACGTGCCTGTTGATCAGCGGCTGCTTCTTCTAGTTTCTCTGTACTAATCAAATCTTGTAATATCTCTTTGGCTTCGCTAGGACTTAGTTGTCCTGCGCCCACAGCTTCGTGTACTTGCAATGCATACTGGGCACGTTCTGCGGCCCAAGTATTACCACTGTTCATTAATTCAGATAATGCGCTCATTAGAATCTCCCTTGTACTGACTTAGCAAGTATGTCAGATTGTTGTTGTATGATCTTTAATTTCAAGTCACAGTATAACGGACTTACTGGACCTTTTGCCGCACGGTCTTGTAACTCTTTAACTGTGTTAGTAAGTGTGCCGTTTAGTTTGGCAATATCTCGTGTAGGTTTAGTTTTAGAATAGATATCGAACCACTCTACATCTTGTGATAAACGTTTAATTTGTGGTGCCAAGTCTGCCTTACAATCAAAGTTTCTACTCTGTTGTTGTATGTCTGTGATTACTTTGGCTTGATTAACATCCCATCTGCTAGGAACATATTCCATTATTGTACTACAGCCTGTTAAACTTAAAAATGCTAATACTACTATAAGTCTTTTCATTTCAATTTCCTTTAATCGTATGTTACAGTATCACTGTCACCTAACGCCCATTTAGGGTTTGTTTCTACTACGTATTTTTTAGTACACACTTTAAAGTCTGGGTGCAACATTTCTTTAGGGTTACTGGCAGCGTCTAAAAATATACAACGGTTGTTTGGTTGAGCTGCATACTGTCCGTTATTTAACTCTATAAAGTTAAAACTCTTATGATCTTCTGGCCATTCGCTATAGCTAGTATCTAGAATATTAACATCTGGGCTTGCATTGTCTACAGTAAACATATAGTTGCCTGTGTGTAGCTGACGATCTTTCGCATAAAATTTACAGCTGAGATTTCGCAAGAATGTTTTTTGTATTACTGCAATGTCATAACTAAAACAGTCCCAAATTTGCAGTGTGTCTAGCGGCAAGAACTTTTCTGGTTCTAAGTCATCAGTTCTGCTTACATAAGCATGAAGTGGTAACTTATCATACAGTGCTCCATATCTAGGAAGATACGCTTCTATACGAAATGCTTGACTACGTAGACTTTTAATACTAACCCATATACAAGGTTCATACTCGCCGTGTCCTTGTTTAAAATCATACAAGAACTCTCTACGTACAAAACAATGTACCGGCGGTAGGTTCGCTACCAAAAAGCTCATTTTTTCTTGGCCTTTCCTGCTTTCATGTTAGCCATCCAATGTGCTAACTGTCCTTTGCGGCCACCTTGTTTAGCAACCTTACGTAGTGTGCTTACACTTGCTTTAGTTGGAACTCCGTGACGTTTGCTATCGCCTTTGTCTTGTGGATTTTTTCCATCCGCAAAATTTTCGCCTACTCCTCCGCCGTCGCCACCTGCACCGCCACCATCGCCGCTATATCCAGTGGCATAACCATAC
>Ga0315909_10003785_pt1 | contig 18230 bp, 9 predicted proteins | sample LakEriMetagenome_11_FD_203527 | JGI IMG/M metagenome (GOLD analysis project Ga0315909, IMG submission 203527) | Freshwater fungal communities from buoy surface, Lake Erie, Ohio, United States - Buoy 2 MA125 | ecosystem: Environmental > Aquatic > Freshwater > Lake | place: USA: Lake Erie, Ohio... | reverse complement strand
GTTTGAACGATCCCAGGAAGCGTCAGGGTCGGGGTGGGCGGTCCGGGCATCGTGCCAGTCGGCGATGGTGATGGCGCCATCGGGGCCAATCGTCAGGTCGGAGGGTGCGAACCAGGGATCGTTCGACTGGAGAAGATTACCTCCATGGCGGGTGGCAAAGGTCGAACCCAGCGGCTGGATCTGGTGCCAGTAGGCTGCATGACCCAGCAGATCGGCTGCGATGTACTTGCCTCGAAACGACTCGGGGAGCAAATCCCCCTGGTAGACCATGCCTCCGACCGTGACATGCCCACCGGTGAAATTGGTATGCGGTGCATGGTCGAAGTAGCCAAACGCATAGGGGTTATGGAGGTTTCCATGTTTGGCAAACGACTTGACGTAATAGCCTCCCTGAACTCCATGCAGCAACAGATGGCCACCGTAATTGGTGCTGTAGAGCAGATGCCCTTGGGCATCGAAGTCCAATCCCCAGGAGTTGCCCCCTCCCTCGCAGAACAGTTCAAATCGATCGGTCGCTGGGTGGTATCGCCATACGCCCTGCTGGAACTCGATCCCCCGAATGTTCGACGTCACGGTGCTTCCCTGGCATCCATACAGCCAACCATCTGGGCCGAACATCAGCGAGTTGGCGACGCTGTGGGCATCCTGCATTCCGAAACCTGTCAGAAGAACTTTGGGGTCACTATCGGGAAGGTCGTTCCGATCGCGATCGGGATAGAAGAGCAGGTAGGGGATGTTGAGAACGAAAACGCCTCCATGCCCGAAAGCAAATCCCGATGCCAAGTTCAGGCCATCGAGAAAGTCGTGTCCGCGATCGATGCGGCCATCGCCATCGTCATCGTGCAAGATGGTCAGTCGATCAGATCCGCGGGGACCGTGTGGGGGTGGAGCCGGCATTCGATCGTAACGGGTGCGAGAGTAGCGATCGACTTCGATGCGACGAAGCCCTTCCGGGTTGGGGTATTGCAGATACTGCAGCACCCAGAGGCGGCCGCGATCATCCCAGTCGATCGCCACCGGTTGCCTCACCCATGGCTCCGATGCCAGCAGATCGGCTCGCAGCCCTTCAGGTAGCTGCATCTTGGCGAGCGATGCATTTGGGGTCAGCCCTTGCGCTGTCGCCAGGGAACCAGCCGTGCCGGCCAGGACACCAACCCAGAGCATCAGGCGACGCAGCATCTTGAACACCTCGCAAATCGGCGATACGTCGGGGCAATCGCGACGCTGCGATCGGGTTGCGGTCATTGGCTCACCCTTCATCGTAGCGAGATCGAAGCGGACGATTGCGTGACTCGGCTTGCCAGCGCTTGAAGGGGTTGCGGCCAGTTATCCGAAAAGGTTGGTGATGGGTTGTCCGGGAGTCAGTGGGAAGGGGCGATTCTGGGTATCGCGGATCTCTTGGGCGGGGTCGAGCCCTAGAGCCCAGTAGAGCGTCGCGGTGATGTCTTCCGGTCCGCAAGGTGCATCGACGGGATAGGCTCCATGCCGATCGCTGGCGCCATGGATCGCGCCTCCCCGCAATCCGCCTCCGGCCATCATCACCGTGTAGCATTCTGGCCAATGCCCGCGTCCCTTGCCATCGCGATCACCGATTTTTGGACCTCTTCCAAACTCACCCATCCAGATCACTAGCGTCTCTTCCAGGAGACCTCGACTGGCCATATCCTCGATCAGCGTCGGGACGGTCTGGTCAGTGATCGGCAGCAGGCGATCTTTCAGATCGACAAAGTTGTTCTGGTGCGTGTCCCACCCTTCGCTCCCGGCGCCTCCAATACCACGGGAAAAATAGACCGTGACAAAGCGGACGCCTGACTCGATCAGACGCCGTGCCAGCAAACAGGACTGGCCGTAGGTGGTCCTGCCATAGGCATCGCGAAGTTGAGGGCTCTCGCGATCCAGATGAAAAGCGTCCTTGAAGGCGCGCGACTGGAGCACACGAAAGGCTTGTTGTTGGAATTGAGCCTGACCTCGAACCTCCGATAGGGAATCTTGCAACTTCAACTGCCGATCGATCACCTCCAGCAGATAACGGCGACTGGAAAGTCGATCGGCATCGATCGAAGAAGGAAGCTGCAACTCTGGCAGCCCGAAGTCGTCGGCATTGGGATCCTGTCGAAAGAAGAAGGGATCGTGCTGCTTTCCGAGGAAGCTGGCATGCTGGCCTGGGGTTACCGACCCATCGCTGACCACATGCGGGAAGGCGACAAACGATGGCACTCCTTCGACCAGCGAACCTGCCGCATGCGATACCACCGATCCGTAGGCAGGAAAGAGCTCTAAAGTATCGCGCAAGCGAATGTCATCGGTGGGAGGCGCGTGTCCGGTGAGGCAGTAGTAGCCGGCGGGGTTGTGGTTCTTCATCCGATGGTTGACGCTGCGGACCTGCGTCCAGAGATGAAGATTTTTTCCCCACCTCGGAAGATGCTCGCAGATCGGTGCCCCTGGAAGACTGGAGGCGACGGGTCGGAAGGTTCCGCGAATTCCTTCGGGCGCGCTCGGCTTCATATCGAAGGTATCGATATGGCTGGGGCCACCACATTGATGCAGAAAGAGAATCTGCTTGGCGCGGGGCCGAATCGATAGGGAGGAAGGAGAAGCGGCCAAAAGGCGCCCCAGCGCAGCATTCATCCCCATCCCCAGTCCACCGATCTGCATCAGTGCGTCGCGGCGGGAAACCATCTTCCGGAATCCATGGCAACCATGACTCATGGCGATTCCCCTTTGCCCAATTGCCGGTGATGGATTAGCGGATCCATTGGAATTCCTTGCTGTTCAGAAGCGCCCAGAGGAGATCTTCGCACGCGCGGCGCAGGTTGTCACCCCGCTCCAGATGCTCGTTCATCGCCTGCCGTTCCTGGTCGGTCGGTCGGCGCGACAGAGTCGCCAGATAAAGCTGCTCGATGATCGAATCACGCGACACATCTTCCCTCAGAAGCATCCCCAGCCGATTCGTCTTCGCTTCGATCTTCTCGCGAACCAGGCCGCCGTTGAGCAACTGGAGTGACTGAGCCAGGGAGGTTTCCGAACTGCGTTCGCACTCGCAGGAGAGGAGGCGGTCTGGTTTCCCAAAGGCTTTAAGAAAATCAGCTCCCTTGGGACTGGGACCTCGCTCGATCGCGCGTCTCAGCACCGCCGGCACCGCCTCTCCAGTCTCTTCCTTCGGTATCTCTCCAGTCCACCCCATCGCGGTCGCATCGCTTACGGCATCCTCCACGAGTTCGGCCGACATCCTATGGATGGGATAGCCGGCAAGGCTACCTGCAATCCCCAGCAAGTTCTCTGGTTCGGCCACCGAGACGCTTTGGCGAGCGAAGGTATCACTGGTCAGAAGCAGACGCATCACATGGCGTGTCGACTGCTGGTGACTCAACCACTCATCCGTCAGATACTCCAGCAGTTCTGGATGGCTTGCGGGATTGGTCTGGCGGAGATCGTCGGGAGGATCGATCAGGCCGATCCCAAAGAGGTGGAAGAAGATGCGGTTGACCATGTTGCGTGCGAAGAGGCGATTGTCGGTCACCAGCCAATCCCCGAGTGCATCGAGCCCTTCTTTTGGAGAAACATCTTTCCAGGGCACCTGGGAAGATGGGTGGGACGGCGGTTGTAGCGGCAACGGCCGAGGCGGCACCTTGCGGCCTTTGCCGGGATGGTCGACGCGAGGCTTGCGATCGGCCACTGAAATGATTTCATCGCCGGTGATCACATGGGTGTCGAGTTTATCGGGTGGCTGATTGTCGACAGCATTGCGTTCCATGGCACCGAAGAAAGCCGCCATGCCGTAGTAGTCATCCTGAGTCCAGCGATCGAAGGGATGGCTATGGCACCGGGCGCACTGGAGACGCACACCGAGGAAAACTTGACTGACTGCTTCCGCGGCGACTTCGGGGTCTCTGTGGACACGATAGAAACTGGCAGGAGGCGCATCGTAGGTACTGCCCAGCGTCGTGACCAGTTCTCGCACCCATTGTTCGGCGGGGCGATCGCTGGCCGCCTGCGCCTGCAGCCATCGATTCCATCGATCGACCCCTTTGCGACTCATCGTCTTGGGTTCATTGCGCAGCAGGTCACTCCAGTGAAGCGCCCAGCGCCAGTGGGCTCCAGGCTCCTGAAGCAATCGGTCGATCGCAAGTTCCCGTCGATCGGTGGAGTTCGCTGACTCAAACTGCTGGATCTCCTCGACGGTGGGCAACCGCCCTGCCACCACCAGGGTCGCGCGCCTCAGCCATGTCCAATCATCGGCCAATGGCATGGGAGCGATCCCCCATCGCTCCAGTCGCTGGTGAACCAGTGCATCGACGGGGTGTCGCACCAGGGAGTCGACTGGTTGGGTTGCATCGGGAATGAATGCGATGCGGGCGCTGCGACTGGACGATCCCAGATAGGCGCTCACCGAAAGATCGATCGGCTGGAAAACTTGCAACTGGCCCTGGTCGTCGACGGAAGCCCCCTCGACGACGCTCGTTTCCCATCGGACCCAAGGGGTGACATCGCGCATCGATCCATCGGCGTCGATCGCTTGGACAATCAGCGGCAGTGGCTGGTCGGTCCCCTCCATCCATGCTTCTTCCGGCCAAAGCCGCAGAGTCGATTCGCCCCTGGACTGAAGGTCTATCGATGGCCTCATCGAAGCCTGGCTCATCCATTGCATCAGTCGCATCGCCGATGGGGAATCGAGCGAGAACCTGGACCCACCTTGGTGGCTTATCTCTTGCACCGCCTTACGCAGCAGGAGGCTGGATCGAGGATTCAGTCGATCGATGCGGCGGCCCCCAGCATCCGATAGCAGCGTATCGAGATCCAGGTTGGCATCCTCGCCCCGAAGGCTGAATCTCAACCCACCTTTCCCGTGCAGGCTTCCGTGGCAGATCCCAGCGTTGCATCCATGACGAGAAAAGATCGGGTGGACATCGCGATGGAAATCGACATCAGTCTCCTCAACTCCCCAAACAGTGACGGGAACCGCCACCACCTGCTCTTCGATCTCCAGCAGCAGCGTCCCTGACCCATTGGCCTTCGCTTCCAGCCGGCCCTGATCATCCCAGCCGACCTGAGCAGGTAGTTCCTTGACCATCTCCTGCAATGCATCCGGAGCAATCAGACGCTCGATGTTGCCCTTCGAGTTCTTTCCAGCCAATGCCAGCGTGGCCGGGTAGAGCGGGGAGACGGCAACGGCCTCGGGGTAAACATGCCAGATCCGATCGGTCTGGGCACGGCATACAGCAGCCAGAGCCGTCCAGCAAAGGATCCCAATCGAGAAAAGGGGCCAAATCCGGCAGCATGGTTGGAGCAGGATGGGTCCGAGGTGGGTCATCATGGAAGATTCCATGGAGGCGGGGGGGTGGCTGGGTTTAGCTTAGCGGACCTGGGTTCGATTAGCCAACCTTCGTTGACTCTTCCTTGATTGTGAGGGACCGATTGGTGGTCAGGGCGTGGACGAAAAGGGCAAAAGCGCCCAGGGCGCCACCGCAGAGCAGACCGCCGAAGGCACCCAGCACCACCGCTGCACCCACAGGGTCCGACTGGCCTGCCGGTGTGGTCCATGGAGTGAAAAATGCGGGGGCCAGATGCCCTGCGGCCCAGCCGAAACCAGCTCCTAGGACCAACCCAAGAGCCGCGACGGCCAAAACCACCTTCACCACGCGCCCGACACTCATTGCAAGGTTCCTTGGATCATGGGCCAGCAACACCTAAGATCGGCACGAATCGCAAGGACTCGTCTGCATTTAGGATAACCAACCCGCGTGGCATCTCGCCCTACGCCTGGCCCAATCATTTATTCAGGGTCAATCGGCAGCCACCGTTGTTTCGTCGTCTTCACCACCTCCGGCCCACCCCCCCAAAGAAGACCAACCCCAAAGAGCCTATTCCTCCAATCGGTGCCACCCACCTTTCTCAATCGGTGCCACCCACCGATTTAGACGCGGAACAATTCCAATCGGTGCCACCCACTTTTCTCAATCGGTGCCACCCACCAATTGATGCAACCCCTTCGATCAGGGTACTTCTATTCAACGTGCGCAATCTCCCGATCGAGCGCAGATCCCAACCTAAGTTCTTGATATTTATGAACTTAGCGATTTTTCAATCGGTGCCACCCACCTTTTTGATCGGTGCCACCCACCGATTTAGACGCGGAATACCAATCTATAGAGGTAGCTTCTTTAGGTTGTTTATGAGTGTCGACTCAGAGGACGTTTTGAGCGGATGGTGGATCATTTCTTTAGTTCGCCAGCATCTCTTTGCTGATCCTTCGATGGCCCTTGAATGGGTTGCGATCGTTCTGGCAACCAGACTCAATTGAGTCGAAGATTTTGGGGACTTCACCAAAACGCCAGCTAATGCAGGAAAAACACCGATCATAACGGCTTATCCCAGCAAGACGGCTTGCCCTTTCAATTGAATGCCTTCTGGGACGTGCGCCAGACTTTCGCTGGGGAGATATGAAACCTAGGGAGCGGTAGCCTCTCGACTTGTTTCAGCGTTAGGGTCTGTCGGCCGAGGGAAATGGAATCAACTAGAAATGAGCGATTTCCGCTCGATTTTCCCTTCGCTTCCAACCGAATGCGCCGCTATACTCCGCAAATTGGGGTCCAACGCTTGGTATCCTCCCCTTATCTTCATTGGCTGAAAGGCTTGGATCATGCAAGGAATAAGGAAGGCAATCGTTGGGACCTCGAAGCGAAGTGTTTCGCGCTCGGCATTCACGCTGGTCGAGTTGTTGGTGGTGATCGCGATCATCGGAATCCTAGTCGGCCTACTGCTGCCGGCGGTGCAGGCGGCTCGCGAGGCAGCACGACGCATGCAATGCAGCAACAATCTCAAGCAGATCGCTTTGGCATTTCACAATCACGAATCTGCCGTTGGCTACTTCCCATCGGGTGGCTGGGGGTGGTGGTGGATCGGTGATGCCGATCGAAAATCGGGGCAAAACCAACCGGGTGCCTGGACCTATTCCATCCTCCCTTTCATGGAGCAGGTCGCCCTCTACCAACTCCCTTCCGACGGCCAGCCTGATGCCATTCTCACCGCCCAACTGGCCGGTGGCGCTAAGCTAGCCGAGACGCGGGTACCAGGATTTACCTGCCCGTCCCGACGTTCCAGCCTTCCCGCCAACCGAGTCATTGGCGGGGGGTCGAATGGCCATGCATGGAATGCCGACCCAGTCGCCAAGGCCAATCGCACCGATTACGCAGCCAACGGTGGTTCGGTGAAAGTCTTTTGGGGCAACGGACCTGATCCGACGGCAGCATTTTCCGGCCAGGGTTTTATCAGCCTAGCCAACTTCAACGGCATCTGCGCGCAGCGCAGCAACGTCCGCTTCTCCGATATCCGCGACGGAACATCGCTCACCTACCTTGTCGGTGACAAGTACCTCAATCCCGATCATTATGTCTCGGGTTTCGACTACGGCGACGATCACAGCATGTTCATTGGCGATGACTTCGACATTCATCGCTGGACAGATGAACTCCCCATGATGGATCGCCCTGGCTTCGCCTCCTTCTGGCGCTTCGGAAGCAACCATCCGGGTACATTCAACATGAGTTTCTGCGATGGTTCGGTGCGAACGATTGCCTACACGGTCGAAGCGAATATCCATCTGCTTTCTGGCAATCGAGCCGATGGGATCGCCATCAAGGACAATGATTGATCCGAAGGAGAGGGCGAAATATGGTCTTCCCATCGGTAGGGATGCGATGGCGATGGGCGCTACTGCTGCTTGCTAGCGTGATCGGCTGCACGAGTCGCAAGTCGCGTATCGCCCGTGGCCTTGGGGACCCTGCCGAGACCACCAAGGCGATGTTCCAGGCGCTTGACAAAAACTCCGATGGATCGATTCAGGGGGAGGAACTAGCGGGCTGCCCTGGACTGGCCGCTTCGCTTGGAGGCTGGGATACCGACGGCAACAAAGGAATCTCGACTACCGAAGCGCAGCAACGATTCGAGAGATGGAAGGCGATGCGAGTTGGCGCCATCAACGCCAGCACCATGCTAAAGCTCAACGGAAACCCGCTCCGTGGTGCCAAGGTGGAGTGGGTTCCCGAGAATTGGATGGGCAGCGGTTTTCCTACCGCCACCAGCACCACGGATACGTCAGGACGGGCGATCGCCACAGTCGCCTCAGGTAGTACCAGCGACGCCTCCCTTGGAGATGGACTCCCCCCAGGATTCTATCGACTGGTCATCAAGCACCCCGAGGTCCCCGAGAAGTATCAAGTCAACTCGCAGGCAGGACTGATGATCGCACCCGATGATCCCATGGGGCTCTTGAAAGCGATCGAGCTGACGTCGGAATAAAGCCAATCGAAGTCCCTTGAACCGTTTCCCTGCGACCTTCTCCGTCGCCGACGCCTACCCTCTCATCGCTTCTCTTGCATCCTACTTCCATCGACTTCCTAACGATCGATTAAAATGATGGCTCCCAAGGCAATTTGGCGTCGGCTTGGACCGAGGCCAAAACTTGGCGTTTGAAGTTGCCTGGATTGAATGGAGGAGGACTCGCCGTGATCGAACCTCGTACGCGTCTTTGCTACGATCTTTCTCGAAATGCATCACCTGCCTTCTGGTTCCTTCTCCTCCTGTGGTGCCTGGTTGCACCTGCCACCCAGCACCAACGCTCCCTTTTCGCTCAGGATCCAAGCCCCCTGTTTGTCGAAGGCTATGCGTCGCAGGTCAGCTACGCACCGGGCGACATGCTGAAAATGCATGTCTCCAGCGCCGCTGCTCATTGGTCGCTGGAGATCGCCAGACTGGGAGCCAAACGCGAAGTCGTCCATCAACAGCAGCAGATCCCTGGACAAGTCCATGCGATCCCCGAACAGGCCTCTTCGCAGGGATGCGGTTGGCCAGCTTCCTGGGAAATGGAGATTCCCGAGCAATGGGCAAGCGGCTACTACGAAGTGGTGCTGCGCGTCGCAGACCGCGGTGGCAAGTTCACTCACCGATCCCAACGCTCCGCGCAAACAACCTGCTACTTCATCCTTCGAAGCAAAACCCCAGGCGCCACCTCCAAGATCCTCTTCCAGCTGAGCACCAACACCTACAACGCCTACAACAACTGGGGTGGCTCCAGCCTCTACGCCTACAACGGACGAGGAGGAATTCAGGGGCATCGTGTCAGCTTTCATCGGCCTCCGGACAGTCAGTTCGGGAACTGGGAACTCCCTTTTGCCGCTTGGGCCGAAGCGCAGGGTTACGCCCTGGAATATGCAGCCAACAGCGACCTGGAAACACCAGGACTGCTCGATCCCTACCGACTGGTGCTCAGCGTCGGGCATGATGAATACTGGTCCAGTCTGATGCGAGATCATCTGGAAGCCTTCATCGCCAAAGGAGGCAATGCTGCCTTCTTCAGTGGCAACACCTGCTGCTGGCAGGTCCGCAGCGAGGACACCGGATCGGCACTGGTCTGCTGGAAGCAGCGATGGAACCAGGACCCGCTGTTCCGATCTCAAGAGCATCATCTACTTTCGACGCTATGGAGTCACCAACTGGTCGGAAGACCTGAGAACCAACTGACCGGTGTCGGCTTTCTGCATGGCGGTTACCACAAGAGCCACGGTCAGTTGATGGATGGCAGTGGGGCTTATACGGTGCACCAGCCCACCCATTGGCTGCTAAAGGGAACCGAGCTAAAGGAGGGCGATCCCTTCGGCGGTAAGGATACGATCGTCGGCTATGAGTGCGATGGATGCGAACTAGAGTGGCGGGATGGCAAGCCCTTCGCCACCGGACGCGATGGAACACCCGAAGGGTTCGAAGTGATCGCCACCGCCCCCGCCCGATGGGCACCCGACGATGCCTTTTTCTACGATCAGTTTCCGAAGGATCGCCAGGGACATGCAGTCCTTGGAACCTACACGCGAGGCGGTACCGTCGTCACCGTCGGGTCGACCGATTGGTCCCATGGCCTACGAGGAGGCGATGCGGTAGTCTCCCAGATCACCCGAAATGTGCTCGATCGACTCCGACAGGAACGATGACCCTCCGCTGTCACTGCTCACAAACGGAAAGCTTCTAGTCATTCTGGAAGGCAACAGATAGCCCTAACTCGGCGTGAGTTGCGACATGCCATCTCGACTAGAAAGTCATACGCATGGCGACAAAAATCGCCATCTCCTGGTTTCCAGCACGTCCCGATTCGTCAGGTGAGGATCTCTCGGACGATGGTGCCGTGCACATCGGTCAACCGGAATTCGCGACCGCCATAAGGGAACGTCAAGCGCTGGTGGTCGATCCCAAGCAGATGGAGCAAGGTGGCGTGCAGGTCGTGGACATGAACGCGATCCTGCTGCGCATAAAAACCATACTCATCGGTCGCACCCCAGGAAACCCCCGGCCGAATACCCGGACCAGCCATCCACCAGGTGAATGCGTGCGGGTTGTGATCCCGACCATTATTCCCCTGAGCGGTCGGCGTCCGGCCAAACTCCGTCCCCCAGAGGACCAGCGTTTCCTCCATCAATCCTCGCTGCCGTAGATCGGTTAGCAGACCAGCGATCGGCAGATCGACCTGCCCAGCTAGCTCCTTGTGCTTCTCCCGTAGCTCATCATGCTGATCCCAATAGGCATGACTGACCTGCACGAATCGCACCCCCGCCTCGCTTAGCCGCCGAGCCAGCAGGCACTGCTTTCCAAACGCAGCTGTTTCGGGGCGATCGAGCCCATAGAGCCGTCGCGTCGCCTCCGTCTCTCCATCGATGCGCAGCAACTGCGGCGCTTCCGATTGCATCCGGAAAGCCAGCTCCATCGCCGACAAGCGGCTGCTGATCGCATCATCGCCGGGCTGGCCTGAGTGACGAAGCGATTCCAAGCGGCTGGCCAGGTCGATTCGACGCCGCAGTTCCTCAGGCCCTATTCGGCCATTGGCAAGGTTGCTGATCCCCGCCGGCTCCTCCAAGTTGCCGCTCGATCCGATCCGCGTCGCTTGGTGCTGAGCCGGCAGAAAGGCGGCGCCAAAATTCTGGACTCCACCATGGCCAAGGGTCGGGTTGATCGTAATGAAGCTGGGCAGGTTTTCATTCTCGCTTCCCAGCCCATAACTGACCCAGGCTCCCATGCTGGGACGCACGAAGGTGTCACTGCCAGTATGGATTTTCAGCAGCGCACCTCCATGGGCTTCATTCGATCCATGCAGCGACTTGAGAAATGTCAGATGATCGACCTGCTTGGCTACCTCGGGAAAGAGTTCACTCACCCAGGCTCCGCACTGCCCGTGCTGCCGGAACTGCCAAGGACTCTTCAGCAGGTTCCCGGTCTGCGCGAACTGCACGCGCGGCTTGGCAAAGGGAAGCGGCTTGCCATCATCTCGTTCCAATAGCGGCTTGTAGTCGAACGAATCGATGTGAGAGACACCGCCATGCATGAAGAGAAAGATGATCCGTTTGACGCGCGCAGGAAAATGCAACCCGGCAGCCATTCCCGCCTCGGTCTGCATCGCCGCAGCGACACTGGCCGCCACCACGCTGCTGCAGATCTGTAGCGCCGCGTTTCGGCGCGTCATCTTCGCCGTGCTGTGTTTTCCGATTGCATCGCTTTCCATCGAACGCTCTTTCAATCCAGCTGCAGGAATTCGGGAGCTAGGATCAGACCATGGACCAGCGCGGCCCAGTCTCCCTGAGTCCATGATGCCGTAGGCTCCCCTTCCGCAGCTTGCGACGACGGCATCGCAAGCCGCGCGATGGCATTCGCCTCTTGGTCGCTCAGCGCGCGGCCCCAAATCTTCTGCCCCAGCCACTGAACAGTCTGCACACCCGACTCGGGAGGTCTGCTAGCCGCTTGCTCCCCCAACCGCTCAGCGCACTGCAGCGGCAGCGGATGATTCATCAGGAAAAGCGATTGATGGGGGACCGTCGTCTGGGGGCGTCGATCGACCGCTACCCCTGGTTCGACATAGTCAAACGTCGCCAGGTAGTCGTTCAGCGCTGCACGATTGATATTGGCATACAGGGTTCGCCGAGTCGGTCCGATGCCGCCGGCCCCACCGTCCCAGTCGGCTGACTGTCCACCAAACGATCGGTCGAGAAGTCCACTGATGGCCAGCAACGCATCACGCACCGATTCCGCATCCATCCGCCGCCGTGCAGAACGCCCATAAAATCGATTCTCCGGATCGGCCGCGATCGCGTCACGATCCACCGTCGAAGCAGTGCGGTAGGTGGCCGAAAGAACCATCTGGCGCCGCATTCGTTTCCATGAACCTTCCGACTCCTGTAGCCGAAACGCCAGCCAGTCCAGAAGTTGCGGATGAGTGGGAGGCGACGCCTTGAGACCAAAGGAACAAGAGGGATCGACCAGCGGTTGCTGGAAACTCCAGAGCCACAGGCGGTTGGCGATCACACGCCAAGCCAGCGCATTATTTTGGTCGGTAATCCACTTGGCCAGTTCGATTCGACCACTGCCGCTGCCAGGCATCGGCACACCGTCTTCGCTGGCCAGCCACACGGGCACGCCTCGCGGAACCGGCTGGCCGATCGGCTGGAGGTGGTTGCCGCGCGCATGCACCGGCACCTCTTTGACTTTCCCCTCTTCGACCGCCATCGCACGGTCCAACTTTGGAATCGTCGCCTCAAACTGCTTCAGCTTCTCTTCCGCCTCTTTCCGCTCCTCGGTTCCTTCTGGGTGCGCATCGCGCTGTTTTTGCAGTTGCTGCCGCTGGGGCTCCAGTCGCTGGATCTCCGCCTGCTTGCCCGGATCGGGCAATTCCCTTTCCAGCCACTGGGAAACAAACGCCTCGTTCTCCATCGATCGCGTGCTATGGAGGATACCGGCCAGTGCATAGTAGTCGCGCGCGCTGACCGGATCGAACTTGTGGTCATGACACCGAGCACAACCGAAGGTCATCCCGAGAAAAACCTTGCCGATCGTATCGATCTGTTCGTCGACCAGATCGGCGATCATCTTCGGCTTGTCCTGTTCGGCTAGCATCTTGGGACCAAGCACCAGAAAGCCGGTTGCCGTCAATTGGCGCTGCGCCATGCGATGGTCCACAGCAGGCAAAAGGTCTCCCGCGATCTGCTCCATCACCATCTGCGAATAGGGCATGTCGGCATTGATCGCCGAGACCACCCAATCGCGATAGCGCCAGGCCACAGGGAATCCATGATTCTCATCGGCGCCGTTGCTGTCGGCGTAGCGCGCCAGATCGAGCCACTGGCGGGCCGCCCGCTGCGCGTAGGCAGGGTGAGCCAGCATCTGGTCCGCAATCCGCTCGTAAGCGTCCGGTCGTTCGTCGCCAAGGAATGCTTCCAGTGTCTGTGGATCGGGAGGCAGGCCCAGCAGATCGAAGGACAGACGCCGCAACCACGCGGCTCGCGTCGCCTCCGGCTGCACTTCCACTCCAGCTTGCTGCCTGGACGATTCGATCCATCCATCCAGCGGCTCTCTGGACCAGAGCGAAGACTCGGGCGTGGGATTACTCTGCAATGGACTCACCGCCCAGTGCGATCGCCCCTCCTCCATCCGGCTCTGCCATCGATCGCCCGATTCACCAGGAGAGGGCTCTCCCGCTTCCTCCTGGCGTGGATTGGGAGCCCCCATGTCGATCCATTTTTGGAAGTCAGCCAGCGTCTGGGCGTCGAGCCTCTGATCGGGAGGCATCTGCAGCCCATCGTAACGCAGTGCCTTCATCAGGACGCTGTTGGCGGCATCCTTGGGATCGATCGCCGGCCCCAGAGTGCCACCGGTTGCGATCCCCGCCGCACTGGCCAGCGACAGCCCTGCTTCGGGCGGCCCTTGGGCTGGGCTACCATGACACTCCAGGCAATGCTCCACCAGCACAGGCCAGATCTTCGTCTCAAAAAAAGCAATTCCCTCCGGCGTGGGCTGCGAAGGGGGATCGGCTGGTGCTGAGTCGGAGGCGACTGGTGGCTGAGCCGTTGCCAGATGGCTGAAAGCCAGCAGCCCATAAACGGCAAGAACCCGTACCGCATCAGCTCGTAGGAGCCAATCAGTAAGCACTCGAAAGCCGATTGCAGATGGCATACCAGTTTGATCCATCAAAAACCAATCGGGGCAGGGGAGGGAAGGCGGGTTGCAACGTCTTGGCTGCGGGGAGGGGGGGGAGTTGATGGCAACCACTTGCATTATAGCATCTCGACGATGCATTGCTCGCCGGAAGGGTGTATCCTGAAGGACGTCGATCGCGCTAGCGGTTAGAACGATCGCCGGTTGCACCGGAAGGCATGGCCGATTGGCAACGCTAGCCACCTGATGCACTACCCCTCCCGAATTCCTCCCACCTGGAGCCCTTCGATGACGAAGCAACCCACCAACCGCCGGAACTTTTTGGGCAGTTCCACCGCACTCACTGCCACTGCCACATTGGCCGCAACGACCTGGACCGCAAAAAGCTACGGCCGGATCATCGGCGCGAACGACCGACTGGGGGTTGGCCTGATCGGCGGCGGGGTAATCGGCAATGCCCACATGGGAGTCATCAACAACCTGAAGGAAAAGAACAACCTCCTTCCCGTTGCCGTCGCCGATTGCTGGATGACGCGGGCCGAGGCGGGGAAGGCCAAGATCGGTGCCGCCCATGCGATGCAGGACTATCGCAAGCTACTGGAGATGAAGGAGGTCGACTACGCCATCGTCGCAGTGCCCGAGCACTGGCACGCTCCGATGACGATCGATGCACTCGATGCGGGCAAAGCCGTTTACTGCGAAAAGCCACTGACGCACACCATTCCGGAAGCTCAGGCAGTGGTCAAGAAGCAGAAGGAAACCAAACTGCCGCTGCAGGTCGGGGTGCAGGCGATGTCCGACAACAGCTACATCACGGCGCGGGATGCGATTCGCAAAGGGGTGATCGGCAAAGTGATTCAGGCGCAGATCGAATACGTGCGCCGCTACGATGCCAAGGCTGGCCCATGGCGGGAACCAGAAGAGGTGGCGGCTCATGCCTCCCAGCCCAAGGACCTTGACTGGAAAGCATGGCTGGGGACGGCGGAAGATCGCCCTTGGGATCCCCACCACTATTTCGAATGGCGTTGCTACTCGGCCTATTCGGGCGGGATCTGCACCGACCTCTTCATCCATCGCATCACCCGCATCATGAGGGCATGCGATCTCTTGTATCCTCGGCGCGTCGTCGGCATGGGTGGCATCTGGCAGTGGAACGATGGTCGCGACCTTCCCGACAACATCGAAATGATCTGCGAGTATCCGCGCGGGATGACGGTCTATGTGCTGGGAACGATGAGCAACCGGGTGGGGGTCGATCACCTGATCCGCGGATACCGTGGAACGCTCTACTTCACCCCCACGGGCTGGGTCGCCAAGGACAAGGATGGCAAGGTGCTGGCCGAGCATACGAAGACAGGTGGTGAAGATCAGAATCTGCACCACACCAATTTGCACAACCACATCCGCAATGGTGAGCCGCTCAACTGCCCGCCCGAACTGGGGTTGGCTGGCGTGGTGGCGGTCAACATGGCGAATGAAAGCTGGCGCACCAATCAAATGATGGGATGGGATCGGGTCAACGAAAAAATGGTCCCCGCCGATACCTTGCAGCAGGATCATACGCCCGAAGAAGTTCCGACGCCCGACTACTGAGCCAAGCGTCCGGCCGCCCCGCAGTGAACCTTCGGCCTGCCACCTGGTTTGATCGTTTTCTCGACTGCAACGGGCAGTCGAAGAAAGCCAATCGACTGAACCCGAGCCGCGTCAAGCGGCCGGGTTTTTTGCATTCATCCCTGCTGCTGACTTCTCGATTTTTCGAGCTCCTGCTCTGCGATGCGGATCATCAATCTCTTCCTCTGGATCTGCGTTCGACTCGCCGAAACCGCACGTAGCTGATGACCTTCGAGTCGTTCATGGACGAACGATCGCGCGGTTGACGAGGCTGTTTCCAAGCACAAGGGCTGACAATCAGAACGACTCATTTCATCGAGCATCATCAAGCAACTTTGTTTTCAAAGCGTGCGGCGCGTGGCTCTGGTAGAACGGCTTGTTCGCCCCTTTGTGGATCTCACAGAACGTAGCCATAGAGAAAGGCCTTTGACTCACCGCCATCCGGTGGTAGAGCTATCTCCATCTGCTCGAGAAGATCTCCGTCTTCATCAGTACCTTCGGCTAGAATTGGCAACCGGGAGCATCGCACCTGAGTGGCGGCTCTCGCTCTATGTGTGCAGTGACAAAACCCTATCACCACGCCGCTATTTCGGCTTGACGGTCGCCAGGATTTCTTGCAACTTGTCGAATTCGGCGGGCTTGACCAAGTGGTGATTGAACCCCGCCGCTTTAGATCGCTCCCGGTCGGACTCCAACCCATAGCCGGTCATTGCGACCAAGACGATATGCTTGAGCGTCGGCTGTTGGCGGATTCTGTTGGCGACTTCATAGCCGTCTAACTTTGGCAAGCCGATATCGAGCAACACCACGTCGGGCTGGTAGGCGATGGCCGCTTCCACGGCGGCAAGGCCATCGAAGGCCGTGCGAGTGTCGTGCCGGTACGCCTTCAACAGTTCGGCCAAGGTCGTCGCCGCATCCACGTTGTCATCGACCACCAGCACCCGCAAGGATGGGCCGGTCGGCTTTGTCGCTTCGGTGACGGGCGGCGGCGGTAGCGGTGCGGGACTCCGCATCACCGGCAGACGCACGACGAACTCACTCCCCCGTCCCAACGAACTGTGTACTTCCACTCGCCCGCGGTGTAGCTCCACAAGACGATGTACCAGGGCCAGCCCGATACCCAAGCCGCCCTGCGATCGATCCAACGTCCGTTCTGCCTGCGTGAACAGGTCGAAGATTCGGGGCAGCAGCTCGGGGGCGATGCCGACACCTGTATCCCGCACCCGCAGCACCGCCTCATCGCCTTCCTGTTGGACGGACAGCCAGACGTGACCGCCATCGGTGGTGTACTTGGCGGCGTTGGTGAGCAAGTTCACGACGACCTGTTCCAGCCTAGCGGCGTCGGCGTAGAGCCAAATGGGTTGCGATGGCACTGTTACGGTGAGTTCGTGCCGGTGCTGATCAAGCAGCGGGCGCGCCGACTCCACCGCCCGCTCTACGATGCCCGCCACGGCGATGCGATCTTGCCGAAGTTGCACCCTGCCGGTGGTAATGCGGGACACTTCCATCAAGTCGTCAATGATATGGCGAAGCTGTCCCACCTGACGCTCGATGGTGGTACGGGCCGACTGCTGGAGTTGGTCTTCGTTTTTTTGAAGCCTTAGGATTTGCAAGGCGTTGGCGATGGGGGCGAGTGGATTGCGGAGTTCGTGACTGAGCATCGCCAAGAACTCGTCCTTGCGCCGGCCCAAGTCGGCCAAATGTTCCGATTGCTCCTTCACCTTCCGCTCCATGCGGCTGCGTTCGGTGATGTCCCGGATGTTGCACTGGATGACTTGTTGATGGTCTTCTCGGTAGGCGTTCGCTACGATTTCCACTTCCACCCGGTTCCCAAGCTTCGTTTCCAGCGGCAAATGTTCCCACCGCTTGTAGCTCCGCTCTTGCACTTCCCGCACGGCGGCTTCATTCTCCGCCTTGTCTCGGAACAGGCCGATCTCCCAAAGTTCCTTGCCGACCAAATCATCTTTCGGGTAGTTGAGCAATTCGCTCATAAACGGGTTGGCGTCGGTGATGAGTCCAGTGTTGTAGTCGAGGATAAGAATGCCGTCTTTGGCCGACTCAAAGAGCCGCCTATACCGTACTTCGGAGTCCTTCAACGCCAGTTCCGACCGCTTTTGGTCAGTGATGTCTTCGATGGCGAGCAGGATCAGGTTGGACTGGTTGTCCATCTTGCGAATGCGGACGGCGTTCAACACCAAGAACCGCCGCCCGATGGTCGGGAAGTCGTGTTCGACTTCGTAGTTCAGAACGGGGTGATGGTCGGCCAGCACTGCGGCCAGCACCGACCGCAGGCCGGGGATGTCCCACTGACCATTGCTCAAGTTGTAGACGAAGACGCCTTCCGTCTCTTTGGGCGTGGTGCGGAAGTTCTCGTAGAAGGAGCGGTTGGCCGTTTGAACCTTCAAGTCCCCGTTGATGACGAGGAAAGGTTCCCTTAGCGTGGCGATGATGTTGTTGGCGTAGCTGAGCGTGTCTTGTATCCTCCGCTCTTGCTGGTAGCGCTCGGAGATGTCCCGAAACACCAAGACCACCCCTGCCACTTCGTTCGACTCATTACGGATCGGGGCGGCACTGTCGTCAATAGGTCGCTCCGTGCCGTCCTTGCTGATCAGCAGCGTGTGGTTCGCCAGCCCCACAATCACCCCTTCGCGCAA
>Ga0315909_10003784_pt1 | contig 18233 bp, 14 predicted proteins | sample LakEriMetagenome_11_FD_203527 | JGI IMG/M metagenome (GOLD analysis project Ga0315909, IMG submission 203527) | Freshwater fungal communities from buoy surface, Lake Erie, Ohio, United States - Buoy 2 MA125 | ecosystem: Environmental > Aquatic > Freshwater > Lake | place: USA: Lake Erie, Ohio... | reverse complement strand
ATGGAAATGAAGCGCATGCGTATTTCACGGGCCTTCTTCCAGAAGAAGATATGTTAACGGCTACAGCCAAAGTGATTGGAACATCCAGCCTTAATTACATGAAATTGCTAACCGAATTGGGCAAGGAACCCATCGGTGCCATTCAGATTGGAAGTTATACGCCTTCAAAAACATATCAATACGAGGAAATTTCAATGGTTGAATTGGATAAAATCATCATAAAAAATGACTCATTACTAAGCACACTTTATCACGAAAAAGAATTGCGATTATCCTTGGCTGGGGCACAATCAAAAACGGGATTGTTCTATGATAATCATCGATATTTTATCCCTCAAAATGGATCGCCCAGCAATATCATCGTCAAACCTGCGAACAAGCAATATCCCGATCTAGTGTTCAATGAATATGCTTGCATGAAAATTGCGGCATCTCTGGGAATTCCCACGCCGATCGTTCAGTTGGTATCAACTCCTTCCCAAGCTCTTTTTGTCATTGAACGTTACGATAGAGTTTTTGATCGAAATGACATTGAACGCTTGCATCAGGAAGATTTTTGTCAGGCCTTAGGCGTCCAAAACCGAAACAAATACGAAGCAGACGGGGGGCCTACGTTTAATCAATGTGTAAAACTGTTGCGAAAGGCAACCACCATCCCAGCGACCGAAATCAATAAATTCATTTCTTTATTTATCTTTAATTTGATCATTGGAAATAAAGATGCCCATGGTAAAAATTACTCCATCCTACAGAAAAATAACGAAAGTGTTCTGGCGCCGGCGTATGATATTCTGAGTACTACCTATTACCCTGGACTGAGTGTTAAAATGTCGATGTCAATCAATGGTAAATTCGAATTGGATGAAATAACCGAAGACGATCTTCATCAAATGGCCCAATCGTCAGATGTGAGTGGAAAGCTCCTGTTAAAAGAATATCATCGCATCAAAGACAAACTACTTCCCCATGCAACAAAAGTTCTATCAGAAACTGTGTTCCCTGATACCTTTAGAACTGCTTTTTTTGAGCATTTGAAGCAGATGCATGCTCAGTTGTTGTTTTAGTGATTGCCCAATTTAAACCCAGATCTGAGCGATTTTTTTTGGCCCACAAATACCGCAAAACCGGGCATGAGGACAGAAATTCTCACGAAAATGGTGGGATTTTATTGTCTTTGTTTCATCTTTGAACCCGAATGGCGGGTAGTATAAGCAACAAATCTTCGCGGTCGCGCTCAAGCAGTGGCTCTGGTAGCCGTACGTCTAGCGGGGGCAGCAGCAGTAAAAAGAGGGATCAAATTCGCCGCATCAAGCAGTTTTTTTGGCTGGGCCTTTATGGCGTTATCATGGTGCTTTCGGTGCGAAAAATGATGAACGAACAGCTCATGGATTCTTTTTGGTACGATCTTGCCGCCTTTGGATTGCTCTGGATCTACCGCGCCCTCGCAGCTGCTAAAATCACCACAGTACTCCGCATCAAAGGCCAATGGTTTGTTGCTCATGCGCTGGTGATCCTGGTGCATCTGGCCGTGGTGCTGTTTTTCAACGAACCCAGTCCGGCCGATGTGATCCAATCCAGCCAAGTGCATAAAGAACAGCCTTCGGCGCCCGTGGTGCAACCGTATCAAGTGGGGGAGGAATAATTTGCTTTAAAGTTGGCGTATCAAGGATTGTGGTGCCTGTAGCCCAACACAATCATCAATACGCAAAAGGCAGAGGCCAAAAATGCCAAGAACGATAGTACCCGGTATGGATCGATGATCAACATCCTTAGACTCAAAGAGTCTGCCTTTTCTTGTCCCATGGTGAAGGACAAAACGCCATACATGGCTCTACTCACAAACCCGAATTTGTCCCAGTTGGTATGACGCATACCTTGCTGGTAGTCGTACGATCTATTATAGTGCGATGGCAAGTGTTTTACGTAGTAGGATGCCCAATTGGATCTAACGGTTTCAATGCCGCTCAGCTGTCCGCCACTGTCTTTGAACGTATGATGGAACAGCGGATCAACCAAAATGAGCTGGCCGGTTTGCTTCAACGGCAGGGCGAGGGTGATGTGTGCGCCCCAACGGCCATTTACGCGTTGCTGTACAATTTTGGGTTGATAGCCCAGGCGCTGAAAAACGCGGGCGGCAAACAAGCTATAGTATCCGCAAGCGCCGGTACCGATATAATAACTTTGCAACGATGAATTGAAAAAATTCGCCTTCACGGCAGAATAATGGTGTTTGCCTAGGATTTCAGATCTGCGTTCTTGCAAGTAAAAACAAATTTGAATGGTTGAATCTATAATGGCGACTTCTGATTTGCCCTTTGTTTTTGAAACGATGTTTTCGGCCACAGTTTGCAGAATCTCATTTTCAAATTCAGACTCCATCAAACCTTGCGTACCAATACTGGCCGATATCCCCAGCAACAACCACCAAAAAGTGTGTTTCCACTGCGATAACTGTTTCAATCTCTTTTTCACTGCTACAAATGTACAAATCAAGCGTGACCTAGCACAGATCTTTGTGCCGTAGACGCGCCAAATCCCTCATTTGTTGTTTCAATTGGACAAAAATTTTGTGAAATGAACCGTGAACCTTAAACCCCCAACCAATTCCGCTGTATCTCGCTGAATACATCCCGGAAATCAATTTGGTGCTTCAAGTAGTCCGTGGTATCCGTGCCAGCCAGCTTCTCCGTCTCGAAAACAAACGGCCGACTCGTGAACTGCGACAACGCCTTCCCGCCACCAATCACATACATCGGGCCCGCCGTGCCATGCTCCGTGCCCAACGCAGAATTTTCATAAATGGTTCTGCCAAATTCGCTGTAAACCACCACCAACGTCTGTTCCAACAACCCCGCCTCAGCCAGAAAACGGTGAAACGCCGATAAACTCTCCGCCATGTGCGGGTAATTGCCTTCGTGCGCCACTAACTGTCCGCTATGCGTATCGAACCCGCCCGCACTACACTTGATTACCTTAAACGGCATATCCTGCTGGATAAGCGTGGCCGCATGCGCCAACTGAAGCCCCAAACCCGAAGCCGGAAACCCAGCCGCCGGCGATGATTTGCCCAACCATTGATACACTTTCGACAAGTCCGCCATCTCCTGGTAAACGCCATTGTTTTTGATGGGCGATACATCCTCCAACCAACCCGTCAATTCACCCTGCATGGTTTCCGCCGCCTCCAATCCCGGCCAAGCCACCCCAGATAATGGATTCCCCTGCAACACCAGCGGCGTAAGCGTGTTCATGGCGATGGCAGTGCGCTTGAATTTCTCGATTTGCATTGCCTCTCTCGACAACAAACGACCGATCCAACCCGTGCCTTTTACTCCCTCAGGATTTCGGTTGCCTTCGTATTCCGCCATGGACCAGAAATCCTGACTCACAAAATGAGAGCCGTTCCATTCGTTCAGCGGCAGGCCCACATTGGGAATGATGCGAAACTCTTCCTTCTCCAATGAAGCCAACCAAGGTTTTAAGTTGCGATGCAACACAAAGTGCGATTGCGATGCCAGCGAAATGGGAATACCCTGCTGCAGCGTATCCGCATAGATTTTCGGACGCAATTTGGCCAATACATCATTGTTTTTCGGGGCGATGGCATGCAATCCATCATGACCGCCATCCAAGGAAATCAACACCAAACGCTTCCCTTGGTATTTTGGTGCTTCCGCCGATGTAGGAGCTGCGCAACCTTCCAAAAGCGAACCCGCGGCCCAAGTGGCGGCGCCCATGGCGAGGCTGGATTGTATGAAACGACGTCTATCCACGTTAGCAGTATTGGTAATTGGGGTGTTGCAAGAGTTCTGAAAGACCCAAAGATGTTTGCTCTTCGGCACTGAGTTTTGATGCGCCGCTGCCCAACAGCCAATGCGACTCACTAATCTTGTGCTTTTCTAAGGCCGCCAAATACGCATCCTCATCAAATTTTGCATCCATGTTCCAACGAAACAAACGAAGCGAATAGTGCGACAGCCAAGAATGGAGCTTGTAGGCAAAACCGTTTTTTGGTTGGGTGCGATTGACGATGATCAATAAGTTGCGCAACAGCGAAAGCCGACTTACCAGCACACTGCCATTCAACCACTGATTGCCATCGGGCCAGCCACCCACACTGGGCGGATTGAACAACTGCTGTCCCAACCAACGCTGCAAATGCCAATGACACATTAAACCATAAGTTCTCAAACCCGTTTGATGCTGAAACTGCAACAACAATTCGATGGGTGTTTTTACCTTGTTTCCCATATATTTAGCGTCATAGAACCAAGACTGACCCACCATGAATTCCAACAAACTTTGGAATTGATGTCCGCTTGCATGGTAAACCTCGGCACAAGCCTCAACCATTTCCGCACTGGGGCCGGTGGTTACATAAAATTGCAATACCCGCTTGGCAATAAACTGCGACGTTTGGGGTTGGGCGATGATCCACCGAATGGCTTCTTTGTAATCATAGGCTTTGCGCTGACCCATTAAGGTCTTTTCGCCAAAATCTTGGTTCTCGGCTTTGAGCGATAGCGTTTGTATTTTTACGTTAGGTTGCACAAACCCCGCAAAGCAACGCGCCAATTCTCGCACGTCGTTTTCGGTGTAGTGATTCACCCCCAACGTAAACAACTCCATGAATTCCCTGGCCAAGTTTTGGTTGGGACTGTCTTTGGTGGAATTGACCGCCGTAAGAAAATTCATAAAATTGGGATTCAAGAATAAGTCAAAAAACAAGTATTCCAATTTGCCCAACGCGTGCTTGCGGTAAATTTCCATTAATGGCTTTACCCGGGCTTCGCTTTCTCCGATCACCGGAATAAAATGCATCCAGAAAAGGGCTGCCTTTTCCCGGATGGGGTTGCTGCTATCTGCGGTATGTCGAAGCCAATTGTGGGTGATCTCATCAAAGGAATTGGGATATACCTTCCTGTTTTCTTTCACTCGGGCAAACTCCGATTTATCCACCATGAATTCCTCGGAATAGGATTTTAAAGGTTTGTAACTGGGGATAGAACCAAACAACTGTTTTGATGCCGACGCAGGTTCCTTCCAAATGGCCGACTCGGGGTTGTCCAAATCCTGCAATCTCCCGCCAAAGCAAAGGCGGTTGAAGAGGTGTAGGTTTTGGAGGGAAGGGGCCGACATGCATCAAAATTAAAATACTTTTCCTGCTTTGGGACGATAATCTTTGTAAAGGCTTGCGAAAACCTTAACAGGGCGATGTAATTTTGGACCCTAGTTTTTCATGAACCCCAAAACCAAAATACTCATTGCCATTGATTGGTATAGGCCGGCGCACAAAGCGGGTGGACCGATTACCAGCATTGAGAATTTGGTGGACCTACTGGGCGATGAACCCCATCTCGAGTTTTATGTGGTCTGTGGCGTGTTCGATTATGGCGAGCAGCAACCATTGGATGTGCCGCAAGAAACATGGGTCACAGTAGGGAAGGCGCAAGTGCAATATTGGCAACCCAAACAATTGAGTTGGAAGCAGTGGATGGGCATCTATCAAACGCTGCAACCCGATATTATCCATACGCAAGGACTCTGGAGTCCGAAATTTTCCATATTGCCACTGCTCGTTGCGCAGCGATACAAAAAAGCAAAAATTGTGGTGTCGCCGCGGGGGATGCTAACCCCCCAAGCACTCAAACAAAAAGGTGCGATGAAGGCCGGGGTTTCATTTGTGCTGAAAACCCTGTGTGCCTACAAAAATGTGGTTTTTCATAGTACGAACGACCAAGAAACGGATGAGATCAAGTTGTTTGTGAATCAGGCGAATATTCTCCAAATGCCCAACGTGCCGCGGAATTTGGGCGGGGCAGTAAAACAGACAAAACGACAAAAACAGCCCAACGAACTGCATTGGTTGTTTGTAGGACGGATTAGCCCTGAGAAAAATCCGCTGTTGTTGCTGGAAGCGTTACAACTCTTAGAAATGCCAACCAAAGGCTATTTTATCGGTGGCTGCCAAAACGAGACCTACCGACTGCAATTTGAAGAAAAAATCAAGGCCCTACCCAAAGAGCATGAGGTGGAATATGTTGGTGAGAAATCCCTGGAAGAAATCACAGAATTTTTGGGTGACGCCGATGTATCCATCAATACCAGCATCTCTGAAAATTTCGGACATGCAATGGCCGAAGCGCTGTCTGCCGGCGTGCCCATCATAGTGGGTCCCAATACCCCGTGGCAGAATCTAAATCGAGATAAATCCGGCGTGGTAGCGCCATATTCTGCCCAAGGATTTGCCGATGCCATGCAAGCCATAGCCGCGCTGGATTTTACCGAACACCAAGCCCATCAAGAAGGTGCAAAAAAGCGATTCGCCATCCAATGCGAACTCAGCGCAACAAAGGCGAAATACTTGAATCTCTATTTGTTGCCGAATCCGTAAGTTTCCCTTAACATTTGCATAATTCACAAAGGGTGCGGTTTCCTTTGTGAAAAACGCAACAACGCCTGCAAGTTTTCGCTATTTTTGTGGCTTCGGAAATTGTGTGCAATTCCGAAAACCCTGTAGGTCCGGATTGTGACTGAAAGGGCGAAGCTTTAAAAACATCTCAACGCACAAAAAGTTTTTACCCTTGAATTTTTCTTTAACCCATACCAAAATTGCTGTCATTGGACAAGGCTATGTGGGACTTCCCCTGGCCGTGGAGTTTGGCAAGTATTATCCCACCCTGGGATTTGATATCAATGCCACCCGCATTGAGCAACTGGGCAACGGCATAGACCTTACCCAAGAGATGAGTGCCGACCAGCTCACAGGCAGCTCGAACCTAAATTTCTCAGCCAACAATGCAGATTTGGCTCAGGCCAATGTGTACATTGTAACCGTGCCCACACCCATCGATGAGCACAAAAAGCCCGATCTGTCTCCCCTAAAAGGCGCAAGCAAAATGCTGGCCCAAGTGTTGAAAAAAGGCGATGTGGTGATTTATGAAAGCACCGTTTACCCCGGTTGCACCGAGGAAGATTGTGTGCCGCTTCTGGAACAAGGCAGCGGACTTACATACAACCAAGATTTTTTCTGTGGATACAGTCCGGAACGGATTGTGCCGGGCGACAAAGAACGTACCCTGACAAAAATTCGCAAGATCACCAGCGGCAGCACAGAAGCCACCGCGGATTTTGTGGACCAACTATACGGAAGCATCATCATCGCCGGTACCTACAAAGCCCCGAGCATCAAAGTGGCCGAAGCCGCCAAAGTGATAGAAAACTGTCAGCGCGATTTGAACATCAGTTTTGTGAATGAGTTGGCCCTCATCTTCGACCGACTCAACCTCGATACAACTCAAGTGCTAGAAGCCGCGGGTACCAAGTTTAACTTCTTGCCCTTTAAACCGGGTTTGGTGGGCGGACATTGTATCTCGGTAGATCCATACTACCTCACCAGCAAGGCGGAGAGTGTGGGATATTTTCCGGAAGTGATACATAGCGGACGCAGAATCAACGACAACATGGGTGCATTCATAGCCTCTAAAGTGGTGAAGTTGATGATTGCCAAAAACCAACCCGTGAAAGGTGCCAAAGTATTGGTTTTGGGCATTACCTTCAAAGAAAACTGTCCGGATTTGCGCAACTCCAAAGTGATTGACGTGATTCTCGAGCTCCAGAGCTACGGGATAGATGTGGATGTGGTGGATCCACATGCTCAGCCCGAAGAAGTGGAGCATGAATACAACATTCAATTAAACTCCTGGGCTGACTCGAGCGCCGCGCCAAAACAATACGCCGCTGTTATCCTAGCAGTAAGCCACAAAGAATTCGTTGCCACCGATATCCGTGCCTTCCAAGCGCCGGAGGGTGTTTTATACGATGTAAAATCCGTGCTGCCCCACGCATGGGTGGATGGCAGATTGTAAAACAATTCATCGTAGATTTGCGAAAAAATCAGTCCTATGCTGAAAAGTAACCCAACAAAAACCCAACAAAAAAAATCGCAGTTTAGCCGCCTCACCGCGGCAACCCTGCTGTTTTTGGCATTCGCGCTCAGTGGCTGCTACAGATACAAAAACCAAATCCTGTTTCAAGGCCTAAAGGATACCACCTACACCGCCAGCATGCAACAGCCCAAGCCCATCATTCAGAGAGGGGATCAGCTCAGTATCATGGTGTATGGACTGGACGACAAAACCACTGCCTACTTCAATGCGCCCATGGGCGGCGGACAAGCTGGACAGCAAATGATGATGCAGCAAGGTGGACAAGGTGGCGGCATGATTGGTTACATTGTGAACGAAGAAGGAACGATTGAGTTTCCGAAACTAGGAACCATCAACATCTTGGGTTATACCCATGAGCAATTGCGAGATACCTTGCAAAACCGACTCACCCCATGGATCAAAGATCCCATAGTGAATGTGCGCATGCTAAACTTCCGCGTCACCTTCATGACAACCACCCATGCCCAAACCGTGGTAATCATGAACCAAAAAACCAATATCCTTCAATTCTTGGGGATGGTGAATGGTATCCAATGGACCGATAGAAAAGACAATATTCTGATTATCAGACAGATTGATAGTGTGAGACAAGTGATACATGTAGATTTTACCAACAAGGATATTTTTAATAGTCCGGTGTATTACCTGCAACCCAACGACATTGTGTACGTGGAACCCAACAAACTCAAATTTGTGGAATCCAACGTGGCCGTGATCTCCTTGGTGACCAGCATTACCTCCACCCTGAGCATCTTGGTGCTCTTTGTCAACAGTTTGGTGAAATAGTATGGAGAACAACGAAAAAGAATTTAAGCCAGACATCGTCCCCATTAAGGAGATCATCTTTAAGGATTATCTACCCTATTGGCCTTACTTTATCCTGAGTGCCTTGGTGGCCGTGTTTGTGGCGTTTGTGTCGCTGCGTTACCAGGTGCCCCAATACCAAGTGAATGCGACAATGATGATCAAAGCCGAGAAGGAAGGGATCAATACCATGGTGGAGAAATTGGTGGGTGGCAATACCGGGGGCAATGCCAGCAACAACATTAACGACAAACTCTATGTCCTGCAATCCAACAAAATCAAAATGTTGGCGGCCAAAATGGCCAATTTGCAAGTGCGCATAGAGTCCCATGGTAAAGTATCTTCTTTGGAGAGCTATCAAAACCTGCCCTTTCAAGTCCTCCTGACCCAGCCCGATTCGGCTGTGGATTTTAAAGCAGATTTTACCTCCGATGCACAGCACCGCGGACTCAAAATCAACGGTAATTTGTATCCCTTCAATCAAACCGTAAATGTGGGTGGCAATGCCCTCATATTGCAATGTGGCAATCCCACCGCTTGCGGCGATGCCAAAACAAAATATACGCTTTCGATATTTTCTCTTGGTACGGCAGCCGGTGTAAATGCCGGTGGGTTTACCGCCAAGCCGGCCGACAAAGGATCTAGTATTATCAATTTAAGCCTAACCACCAACATCCCACAAAAAGGGGTGAAAATGTTGGATGCCATCATGCAAGCGTATAAAAGTGTGAGCATGGATGAGAAGTTGATGCAAGCCAAAAACACCATTCAGTTTGTGGATGAACGTTTGCGGGTCCTTAGCGGTGACCTGGATTCGGTGGAAGGCAGTATAGAAGCCTTCAAACGCAGCAATGGCATTGCCGATATCTCGGCAGAATCCGAAATTTTCATGGAGAATGTGGCTGAGAGCGACAAGATGTTGGCTCAGTTGGATTTGCAATTGACCCTCTTGGGCGATCTGGAAAGATATGTAATCGGCCGTGGCAAAAACCCCGGCATGGTGCCCAGTTTGATTGGCTTGCCTGATGGGGGATATACCAGCAGTTTGTTGACCAAATTGTACGAGGCCGAACTCAAATTGCAAGAGATTCGTGCGCGAAACGGCGACAAAAGCGATTTGGTGATTACCGCCAAACAGGAAATCCAAACGATGAAGGAAAGCCTGTTTGAGAGCATTCAGAACGTGCGTAAGAACTTACAATCTCTCAGACGCGAGTACAACGCCAAAGCGGGGAAGTACAGCGAATTGATGAGGGATATCCCTAGCAAGGAGCGAAAGTTGTTGAACATTACTCGACAGCAGGTGGTAAAAAACGGCTTGTACACATTTTTGTTGGAGAAGCGTGAAGAAGCCGCGATACAGTATTCAGCCACGCTGGGTGATGTACAGGTATTACAAGCGGCCTCAGCCAATTATTCACCGGTAAGTCCCAATGTGGGACGTACCTACGGATTGGCCCTATTCTTTGGTCTTTCGCTAGTAGCCTTGGTGCTTTTCTTACGCCAATGGTTCAATTATAAATTGCAATACCGTTCAGAAATTGAAAGGGTTACCAATATTCCGGTATTAGAAGAGATTGTGCAGGTGGAATCTGAATCACCTTTGGTGATGAAAGACGGAAACCGGACATTGATCGCCGAACAGTTTAGAAGCCTGCGTACCAACTTGGGGTATTTCAAAACCGCCACGCCAGACAAGTGCAAGGTTTTGGTGAGTTCGAGTATACCGGGTGAAGGAAAGAGTTTTATATCTACCAACTTGGCCATCAGTTATTCCTTGGCCGGCTTGAAAACGGTATTGATTGAGAGTGATTTGCGCAAGCCCAACGTAGCCAAGCACTTTGAAATCAGTAAGCGTTTGGGATTGAGTAACTATTTGAGTGGCAATGCCACCATGGAAGAGGTAACCTTTGAAACGGGCATGGCGAATTTATGGGTAATCCCTTCAGGTCCCATTCCTCCCAACCCCGCAGAATTGATTACCGGAAGCACGCGCTATGCCGATTTATTGGAAGGATTGGTCAAGGATTACGACAGGGTGGTAATTGACTGTCCGCCAGTGGGATTGGTTACAGATGCCCAGTTGCTCTGCGACTACGTAGATATTAGCTTGTTTGTTTGTAGGCAGGATCATACACCCAAGGCGGCCTTGGCCAATTTGCTCAACCCCTTGTACGAAAGTGGGAAGTTTGGTCAGATGGGTCTGGTTTTTAACGGGTTAAACCAACAGGCCAAGGGCTATGGCTATGGCTATGGCTATGGCTATGGCTATGGCTATGGCTATGGCTATGGCTATGGCTATGGCTACGGAAGTTATGGATATGGTTACGGCTATTATGGCGAAACCCAGAAAAAGCCCAGTCCGTTGTTAAAGGTATTGTCGATTTTGTTGGCACCTTTATTGGCCCCTTTGGCAGATTTACGTAAATTGGGCGGTAAGAAATCAAAGAATAAGAATGTGTATTAACAATATAAAACCAATGGCTTTATGAATCACGACGATGCCTTGAAAGAGTGGGATTTGGTGATAGAGCCGCAAACATCTTTGTTTGAGCTCAACCTAAAGGATGTATGGCGATATAGAGATTTGTTGTGGTTATTGGTTAAGCGGGATTTTGTGTCGTTCTACAAGCAAACCATTTTAGGTCCTCTTTGGTTCTTCATTCAGCCATTATTCACCACCATTATCTTCACCTTCATCTTTGGCAACTTGGCGGGCCTGAGCACGGATGGACTGCCTCAGCCATTGTTTTATATGGCCGGCATCACCGCTTGGAACTACTTTGCCGATTGCCTAACGAAAACTTCAACCGTATTCAGAGACAATGCCAATATTTTTGGCAAGGTTTACTTTCCGCGTTTGATCATGCCATTGAGTATCGTAGTCAGCAATTTGGTTCGTTTTGGCGTACAGATGCTATTGTTTTTTATAATGATAGGATACTATCTCTTTCAAAAGGAGATGGGTAGTTTGTTTCATCCTAATATGTACATGCTTCTGTTTCCTGTGTTGGTATTGCTGATGGCCTTGTTGGGGTTGGGCTTGGGTTTGATCATTACGGCAATGACCACCAAATACCGCGATCTCGCTTTTCTAATCACCTTTGGGGTGCAATTGATGATGTATGCAACAACCGTGATTTATCCGTTAAGCGCCGCTCCTTCAAAATACAAATGGCTTATTGAGTTGAACCCCATGACAGGGATCATTGAAGCATTCCGTTACGGATTCTTAGGCCAAGGAGAGTTTACGATCAATACATTTGGATATTCGGTGATTTTTACCCTCATCTCACTCGTTTTGGGTGTCATCATTTTCAATAAGACGGAGAAGACCTTCGTAGATACCGTATGAGCAACACTGCCATTAAAGTAGAGAACCTTTCCAAAATTTACCGCCTCGGAGAAATTGGTACCGGAACCATATCCAGGGATATGGAGCGCTGGTTTAAGATGAAAGTACTCAAACAAGAAGACCCTTTTTTAAAAATAGGCGAAAACAATGACCGTGCCAACAAAGGTGCCTCAGACATCGTCTATTCCTTGCGCGACATCAATCTCGAAATTGAACAAGGCGATGCGGTAGGAATAATTGGTAGGAATGGTGCCGGAAAGAGTACACTACTCAAAATTCTATCAAGGGTAACTACACCCACCACCGGGAAAATCAATATCAAAGGCCGCGTAGCATCCTTATTGGAAGTAGGCACAGGCTTCCACCCCGAACTCACAGGAAGAGAAAACATCTACCTCAACGGCGCCATTTTGGGCATGCGCAAACGTGAAATTAACCGCAAGTTGGATGAAATCATCGACTTTTCTGGCGTAGAACGCTACATAGACACCCCCGTTAAACGCTATTCGTCTGGTATGTATGTGAGGCTAGCATTTGCCGTAGCCGCCCACCTTGAATCTGAAATCCTAATCGTTGACGAGGTACTCGCAGTTGGCGATGCTGAGTTTCAGAAGAAGTGTTTGGGTAAAATGGGTGAAGTGAGTAAAAATCAGGGTAGGACTGTGCTGTTTGTGAGTCACAATATGTCTGCTGTAAGTAATCTTTGTAACAAGGCTATATTATTGAAGAATGGTCAACTCTCATTAAAGGATGATGTCGCTAGGGTGACTGAGGCATATTTTCGAATTGGATTGAAATCGATTATTTACCCAAAATTACATCTTGAAAACCTTAACCTGAGTAATTTCGAAATTGGTACGGAGTTTCAAGTTAGATTAGGTGCGGAGTTAAGAATTAAGTTCCACATTGACAATTTATTTGATAAAATTAGGGAGCCAGAATTTAATTTTGAAATACGGAATATATTAGGACAAAATATTACGTGCATTGGTAATGAATTTATCAATTGTAGTTTAATTTTAAAAGGACATAGTAAAAATCAAATTCTAATAAGTATTGGTAATTGTTTTATTCAGCCGGGTCATTATATTGTGGATTTCTATTACATAGATAATTGGCTTGATAAATCAATTTATGTCAGAGATTTTCTTAATTTTCAGATAATTGAAGATGATATATTTAATACAGGAAAGCTTCCAACGAACCAAGCGCATGGTGTTGTTATTTCACCCGCAACAGTTTTTCTAAATGATGAAAATTGCAACATTACGTAATTCCAATTTAAATATTAAATGAGGTAATATTCCGTAGATTGACACATTTTTGTTTGTAGTTAAGAATACAATATTTTCATATCTTTCTGTAACAAATAAATAATACGTAATGAATCTACTGTTTTCAATTAGTGTAATTTTGCCTCTGTATAATCAGGTTGAATTGTTAGAATAAATACATATGTCAAAAATGGTCTTCGTAGTTGGATTTTCAATTTCCATTCAGTTCACAATAAATTTCTAAAAATGATAAAAAACGTATGAACATGCGGGGTAACAACTTAAAGGAGTTGTATATTATCACTAAATATCACTCTTTTTTTATTTCGGTTCTATATTTTGCTTGGAAAATATATTTTAAACTTTTACAATTGATTTCGAAATCAGGAATTTCGAAATCAATTGTAAATAAATTAAATGCAATTTCGGAAACTTTATTTCTTGTCTCACATCAAGTAAGTGTTAAAAATCTTGATGTTATAAGTATTAATGATGTGAAGTATATGATAAGGCCTAATACTAGTGATTTCGCTGTTTTAAATCAAATTGTATTACAAAAGTCATATAATTCATTGGTCAATTCCTACAAAAGAAGTTTTGGAAATAAACCCAAAATAATTTATGACTTAGGCGCTAATGTCGGGTATTCTACTGTTTATTTTAGTCATGAATTTGGTAACGAGTGTATTATAAAATGTTTTGAACCATTCCATTCAAACTTTAAGATATTAGAGGAAAACATTAAGGATATAGAAAATATTTTCGCTTTTAATAATGCTGTTTGGAACGAAACATCGTACTTGAAGTTTGACAGAAATTTTAGAGATAATAAGGAGTGGAGTATCGTAATTACTGAAGGAAAGACTACAGATTATGATATAATCGGATTGAATTTATCAGAATTAATTAATTCAGAAGAAGTGGTTGATATATTAAAAATAGATATCGAAGGTTCAGAGAAAAGATTATTTTCAAACGAAGAATATTCGCAAAGTTTTTTATCCAAAGTAAAATGCATTTGCATAGAAATTCATGATGAATTTGAATGTAGACCAACAATTTACAATCATCTTTCTACATCAGGGTTTATATTTTATGATAATGCAGATTTAACAATTGGGATAAATAAAAATTACCTGTAGTGCTTAGTATAATTATCTCAGTATTCAACGGTGAAAAATACATACAGCAAACACTAGATTCAATCTTTAGTCAAGATTATTTGTTGTTTGAATGCATAATAGTTGATGATGGTTCTAAAGATTCTACTCAAGTAATAGTTAAACAATTCAAAGAAAAGCATAAAAATATCCGATATTTCTACAAAGAAAATGGGGGATATGTAAGTGCTAGAAATTTTGGCTTTTCTCAAGTAAACTCAAAATCTGATTTCGTCCATTTTATGGATGCCGATGATATTCTAATGACAAATTTTTATTCAAGTTTAATTAATCTTCTAATTAGAAATCCCGAAATCTCTGGAGTTTGTTCCAACCACTTACTCATTAATGAGGAAGGGCATCACATTGGTAAAAGTAATTATAGCCCATTTGTTTATCCAACGAGATTATGGATCAAGAAACTGAATAAGAAATTTTTTAAAGTCCCTTTTATTTCTATATTTTGCTGGGCAAAAATCATTGAGCCCATGGTTGTAATGAGAAAATCCGCTTATGAAAAAACGTCTGGATGGGATGCTCGATTCGGAAAAGGAAAAGGAAATATAGGAGATGGAGTAATACTTTTTGGAGAGATGGCATTGCAAGGAGAAATATGGTTTTTGAATGAAGAACTATACCTTTATCGAAAGCATCTTGGTCAGTCTACATCAGATGCGCATTTAAATTTAAAAGCTAGATCAAAAGTGATTTCTATCTGGAAGGAGAAATCTGATTTGGGTATTCTGACAAAAAAAGAATTGTTATTTTCAATATTATTTTTTGAAACCAGAGTAAACATTGATTCACTGTTTGGCAACTTAAAACACGAGCTTCGCTTCGAACAAATGAAATTTATTAAGACTTTATTTTTAATTATTTGGTTTACTATTAAATCATTCCCGCTGTTGTTTTTTCGTAAAAAGACAATAAATAGAATAAGTTGAAAAAGGCTCTTTTAATTCTTCCTTATAAAGAGTTTTTCCCTTTAATAAATGGTGGTATGAACCGCTATTTTCATATACTTCATCAATTAAGTATTCATTCAAACCTAACAGTGCTTACATTGGCGAGTAAGGACCAAATTGAAAAAGCACGAACAAAATATCCTAGTTTACGAACTGTAAGCTTTTACTATGTAAATGAAGATTATGAGATACCTAAAATCCTAGCATTTTTACCCAAAAAGATTGCAGCTTCAATATACAGTAGGATATTGTCATATAATTTGCTTAAGTCTGCAAATGGAATCCTTCTAAGTTTTTATCAGCCGACAATTAAACTTTTAAAAAATTCTCATTTTGATGTTGTTGTTTTTGAAAACTTGGCAACTTTGGATTTAGCAAAGAGGATTAAACAAAAATTCCCTCAAATTAGACAAATTTATGATGCGCATAATTTTGATACAGAAATAGCACTTTCCCAATTCAATCTTCAACAAATAACGAAGAATGAGTTAAAATACACGGCGAAGTTAGAATCAAATTTGTATAAATACATTGATATTTTATGGGTTTGTAGCAAACGTGAATCAGTATTATTTGAAAAGGCGAATAATAATAAGATTACAAGTATAGAAGTTATTCCTAACGGGACTGAAATTCAGTCAATTCCTTTTTCAACTACTAGAAATATAATACCAGAAATTCTTTTTGTGGGCTCCTTAGATTATTATCCGAATGAGGAGGGACTTCTATGGTTTTTACAGTATGTGCTGCCAAACATTAAGTCTGATTTTTTCTTTAGAATAGTTGGTTCTGGAAATTGTTCACAAGTATTAAAAGATATAATTTCAAATTTAAAAAATGTTCAATTAGTCGGATTTGTAGAGCAATTAGACCAGCACTACATTAACGCTGACTTAATTGTTATTCCGATTCTGTCAGGAAGCGGAACTAGGTTAAAAGCTCTTGAAGCAATGAAGTTTCAAAAAGCAATTGTGAGCACAATTAAAGGAGTTGAAGGCATAGAATTACAAGATGAAATTTTTATTCAGGACGACCCAGAAAAAATGGCATCAGCTATTAGTATACTTTTAGTCAATCAGTCTGACAATTTTGATTTGGCTGATAAAGCACGTAAACACGTCGAGAAATATTATGATTGGGATGTCATAGGTTTAAAAATGAAACAAACGATATAATTAAAGTGAAGTATCAACAAAGATTAGACACGCTTAGATTTTTTTCAGTTTTACTTGTTATTATTTCACATTGGCTGCCAAACTCAGAAATGGTGCGTGCTATTCCCTTTATGGGCAATATAGGAGTAAGTTTCTTTTTTGTGATCAGTGGATATTTAATTACAAGTAATCTAATTAGGCTTAAAACTCATAGCCTTGTAGATGGTTTTAAAATATTTTATTGGAATAGATTACTTAGAATTTTCCCAATTTATTATCTGTTTCTGATATTCTTTTTGTTTTATGACATCGAATTTTGGCATTTAAACGCTGTATATTACTTCAGCTATCTAACAAATTTTAGGATTTACAATGTCAATCATTGGTTAGGCCTATTTAGCCACCTATGGTCGCTGGCCATAGAGGAGCAATTTTACTTGCTTTGGCCTTTGGTGATATTATTGACATCTAAGAATAGAATAAAACATTCAATCATAATAACTTTTTTAATTTCTTCAGTACTTAAGCTACTAACTTATTTTTCGGTCAAGAGTATGTTTATAGACTTATTACCATATTCCCAATTTGATCTATTTATGTTTGGCGCTTTCTTATCCTTATATAAGGATAAAATTACTCACGTTATTGAATCGCTCTCGTTAATTAAAAATTTGCTGATTTTTGTAATGCTTTGTCTTTTAGGATATTTTACAGGAACATTTTATTTAATTAAAAATATCATTCTGGGATTGATATCTGTTTATTTAATAGTATCAATAAACCTCAATTATGCGATTAATAAAGTTGCGGATATAAAGCCATTTATATTTTTGGGTAAAATTAGCTATGGTTTATATTTATTACATGGTTTCATACCTCTACTTGAGCGAAATATTACGGGGAGTGAGGTGAAAAATATATTTATAGATTCATATTTACCCAATCTCCAATCTCCAATTTATCATCTCATTTTAAACATAATTTTGTTAATTACGATTAGTATCCTTTCTTGGTATCTGATTGAAAAACCGATTTTAAAATTTAAAAAGTCCAATTACTAATGAATCCATTAGTTTCTGTTTTGATGACAGCGTACAATAGAGAAGACTACATCGCTGAGGCTATAGAAAGTGTACTTGATTCTACATATTTGAATTTTGAACTTATTATTGTTGATGATTGTTCAATTGATAAAACAGTTGACATTGTAAATTTTTATGCTCAGAAGGACGATCGAATTAGTGTTTATTTAAACGATTATAATTTAGGTGATTATTCAAACCGTAATAAAGCTGCGAGTTACGCTAAAGGTGAATATTTAATGTATGTTGATTCAGATGATGCAATAAATAAAGACCACATTGATAAAACCATAAAGGTAGTTAATTTATGGCCGGATGTGAAAATGGTATTGCCTTCAAGAATGCATGATAAATTCTTTGGATCTAAAAATTATAGTCCTCATGAGGCTTATCACCATCACTTTTTTGTTGATGGGTTTCTAGAAACGGGACCTTTGGGGGCTTTGATCGACAGAAGTGTATTTTTTACATTGTCTGGTTTCTCTGGTCG
>Ga0315909_10003780_pt1 | contig 18246 bp, 16 predicted proteins | sample LakEriMetagenome_11_FD_203527 | JGI IMG/M metagenome (GOLD analysis project Ga0315909, IMG submission 203527) | Freshwater fungal communities from buoy surface, Lake Erie, Ohio, United States - Buoy 2 MA125 | ecosystem: Environmental > Aquatic > Freshwater > Lake | place: USA: Lake Erie, Ohio... | reverse complement strand
TTGAACGTGGCGGACGCCAGCAGGCGGAAGCCGCGGGTCAGATCCGCATTGAACACGCCTTCGAGGCCCATCGTGTTCACCGAGCCCACGTTGCCCAGGCCCGAGGCGCACGTCACCGTCTGCGGGCAGAGCGCCACACCGAGGAGGCGATTGCGATAATCGATGGTGTACGCCGTCAGGCCGGCTTCCACCTTGCCGCGGCGGGTACGCGCACCCACTTCGAGGGTGGTGGCGCGCTCCGGCTTGGCCGTGGACTTGAAGAAGTCGAACGTGGTGATGGCCGTGTTGTAGACGCCACCCGCCGGGTTGAGCGGGAACTGGTTCACGTTCTCCGACCAGTTGGCGAACACTTCGTTGTTGTCACTCACCTTGTAGACGGCGCCGACTTGCGGCAGCAGCCCGCCGTCCATCTCGAGGTTGAGCGACGGACGCCCCTGGTCGGCGAAGATCGGGGCCACCTTGCCGTTCGTCGGCGTGTTCCCGTTGTTCGTGAAATCGGCGTTCACCACGAGGTACTTCGCGCCGTACGTCAGCGTCAGCTTGCGGTCGAGCAACCGGCTGGTGTTCTGCAGGTACACCAGGTTGGTGGTCACGTCCGCCGTGCGGTCGTAGTCGAGACGCAGCACGTTGTTGAAGTCCACCTCGGGGCCCTGCTGATAATTCTTCATGCGCCAGCGCGGACGACGGTTGCTGGACTCGTTCGTCTCGTACCAGCCACCCACCTCGAGTTGGTTGGACACCGAGCCAAGCTCGAAGCTCGCGGTACCCTTCACGTTCAGACCCGCCCGGTTGGCCTTGTACTGCGTCTGACGGAACATGATCGGGTCAGGGCTGTATGCCGCGCCGTAGCTCGGCGCATGCCAGTCACCACCGCCACGGTTGAGATGCAGGTACGGCTGCACTTCCACACGCGTGCGCTCGCTCGGCTTGAATTCACCCTTGAGGTACGCCAGGTGATCCAGACGCGCGCCCTGCGCGGAGCTGTAGTACGAGGCGTCGGTGAGCTCAGTGTATCGTGGGATGCTCGCCTCTGCGAACCGCTTGGCCGTGGACCAGTCGGTGAGGTAGTCGAACATGGGGCCGAAGCCGAACGCGCTTCCACCGGGCACCGTGCCGTTGAACACGCCGAGCGACAGGTCCATGTAGTCGGACTCTTTGCGCTCCGCGTAGTTGTAGAACGCCGTGAACTTGCTCGATCCGACGAACAGATTGGCCTTCAGGTTGAGCTGCTCGTGCCACGTTTCACCGGCCCCGCCAATGAAACCGTTCTGGCCAAAGAGGAGGCTCGACTGACCGGGGAACGAGGAGAAGCGCGAGCCGCCACCCTTCCACTTGTCGCCGTCGAAGCGACTCACGGAGGCGAACGCCGAGAAGCCGTTGCTGCCGCCGAACGGCTTGAGACCGAGATCGTAGCGCATCATGGTGCGGCGCGACGCATTCTGGCCGCCCATCTGCTGCAGCAGGAACTGCGGCTTCCCGGTCGGTTCGGCGGTGAGATACTGCACCACGCCGCCCAGGTTGTTCGCCGAGGCCGTGCCGAGGGCGCCAGTGCCCTGCGTGACCGACGCCGACTCGAGATTCGAAGCATCGACGGCGCGGCCGATGCCGAGGCCGTTCCAGTTGCCATACGACATGTCACCGAGCGGCACACCGTCCATCGTCTGTCCGATCTGACCGGTCTGGAACCCGCGCATCGTGATGCGATTCGACCATTCGTACATGCCGAAGCCATCGACCGACTGCATGTTCACGCCGGGCACGCGCTCGATGACCTTGAGCGCACTGGTGCCCGGGGCGTTCTGCTTGAGGAGAGCCGTATCCACGGCCGACGCGGCGCGGGAACTGCCGCGACCCGTGACGCCGGTGACGGTGACCTTGCCGAGGGACTGGGCCGAGTCCTTCCGCGCGGCCTGTTGCGCGTTCGCCAACGCGGGTGAAAGCAGCAGCAACGACGCCGCTGAAAGAAGCGTGAACTGCGAAGGACGATGTTCGAAGCGCATGAGGGCACGGAAGGTTGAAAGTCGAATCGCACCGTCCGCCCTGAGACGGACACGGTAGAATCGACCTCCAACGTTCCAGCTTGACCGCCGAACGGTCGCGGAACCGCCACCGTTCTGTCACGACTTACCCACGCCGACATCACCCAGACATCACCCCGCCCTCACGCCAACATCACGACACGGAGCGTTTGGCGCCGCCTAACTCACTCCGCGTCCTGTAGCAGCGCCTGCACGTGACTCACCAGCGCATACTCATCAATCGGCCCGGCGAGACGTACCACCGTGCCATTGAGCGCTGAGGGCGCGCTTGGTTGTGGGCCGCCCGCAGGATTCGCGGAAGTAGACACCACCACGACCGGGACATCGGCGCACTGGGCCCGCATCGGCGCGAGCGAACGTACCGCGCGTCGTTCGACCTCGTCGGTCATGACGACCAACGTCGGACATCCGAGATGCGCGATCACCTCCATCGCCTCCACCGCCGTCTGCGCCTGGACCACGCGGTACCCCACGCGCTCGAGACCGCGGGCCATCAACGTGCGCACCGACGGGCACGCATCGATGACCAGAACGGTCGTCTCACCCCCAGAGACATCGGCCGTCGCCATGGTCTTGACCGAGGCACCGACTTCCGCCTCGGGAAAGAGCAGGGTGAAGGTCGTGCCATGCTCGGGGTCGCTCGAGAACGTGAGAAACCCACCGTTCTGGCGCACCAGCCCCTGCACGGCCGGCAACCCCAACCCATTGCCTTCACCGATCAAGGTGGTGGTAAAGAATGGCTCGAACATGCGCGCGCGCGCCTCGTCGGAAATGCCGCACCCGGTGTCGTGCACGGCAATGGCGCCGTAGCGCCCGCTCCCAATACGCTGCCCCTGACTCGCCAGCTGCGGGTGACGAATGACGGTGGTGCCTACGGTGACGGTGATGCTTCCACGAACCTGAATGGCCCGTCGCGCATTGGAGATGAGATACCCGAGCATGTAGCGCAGGTGTGACGGATCCAGGCGAACCGCCGGCGCCGGGTCGACAAAGAGGCGCATCGGTCGGGCGCCACCGGCCCCTTCGGCCTCGAGTTGCGCCACGAGTCGCCGCACGAGCCCATCGAGCGCCACGATGTCCGGGTTGCACGTCGCGCCACCAGCGAGCTGCAGGAGTTGCCTGGTGACTTCGGCACCGTCCATCGCCGCGCGCGCGATGCGATCGAGATCATTGCGCTGGTCACGCGTGAGCGGATCCTCACCGATCAGATTCGCGAACCCCAGAATGATCTGCAACTGGTTGTTGAGCACATGCGCCACCCCGCCTGCCACCTGCCGCGCGTCGACACGGGTGTGCAGCAGCCGCTCGGCGATCAGCTGCTCGAGGGACCGGCGCTCAGCCGCGACCTGCTCCTGCACATCATGCAGGATGAGCAGCACGACCGGTCGTTCACCCTCGAGGTGCAGCTGTGCATGTACGTCGACGTGGTGGATCGCGCCATCGAGTCCGTACAATCGTTCACGCGTGAAGCCGCGTGCATCGCGACTCGCCATCCCGGTCACCAACTGCTGCTGCACCCCTTTCAGATAGGGATGCTCGAAGAGCTCCGACACGGGCTTGCCAATCACCTCTTCCTGACGCGTGGCCCCCGCCAAGCGGAGCACCGCGGCATTGACGGAAACGATGCGTTCGCCGTCGTGCACCACGACACCGTCCGGCGACTTTTGGAGCAGCTCAGCAGCGCGTGCGATCATCATGGCCCGGGCCTCGAGGAACGGGTGGGAACGCCGGTCACGATGCCATCGTACTCGGGCATGGTGGCGCCCAGGATCACACCGTGCTCGGTGGTTTCGTACAGGCGGAACGATCGACTGTGATCGCTCCCCCGCATCTTCACGATCAGCATGGCCCGGTGCAGCGCGCCCTCGATCTCCACGTAGCGCTGACTGAGGATGATGTCCGTGAGGAACGACACGCGATAGCCGGTGAGGGTCGCGCTGTCCTGCGCCTCGATCTCCACGGTGGAGTACATCGTCACCCCGAGGCTCGTGAGCGTTCCGATGAGCCGATAGAGCGACTCCCGGAAGTCCTCGCGGAACGTGGGCGCCAACGCCATCTCGAAACCGTTGATGGAATCGATGACGACCCGGGACGCGCCGATCTGCTCGACGGCATCGCGGATCTCCTGCAGCGTCTCGTCCACCGACAGATCGAGCGGCCGCAGATAGATCACCCGCAGTCGATCGTCCCGCAGCGCATCGGCGAACGCCGCCCCGAACCGGCCGGCACGCGAGAGATACACATCGGGGCGCTCCTCGAAGACCGCCACCACGGCCGACTCCCCGGCCATGAGACCCGCGTGCACGAACTGCATGGCGAAGGTGGTCTTCCCCGAGCCGGTGGGCCCGGCGAGCACGAGCGAGTCACCGGCGGGGATCCCACCGCCCATCAACGCGTCGAGCCCCTCGATCCCGGTCGCCAGCCGCCGACTGGAGATTTCGCGGGAGTCGACACGGCGCATGGGCACGCGCGGGAACACCTGCACACCATCCGACGTGATCTTGAGCGTGTGCAACCCCGGCATGTGCGAGGCGCCACGGGACTTCACCACCTGCAGCTTGCGCACGACCGAATTCCGGTCGATGTCCTGCGTAAGCCAGAAGATGCCGTCGGCCACGGTGAACACCGGGTTGCGCAACTCCTGCTGCTGATACTCGCCGATGAGCAGCGAGGTGATGTCCCACGTGGTGAGATGCAGCGCCAGACGCTGTACGAATCGCTCGAGACTGCTGCGCGGCGCCTCGGATTCCACGGCGTGCACGAGCGAGCGGAAAGAGTCCACGACCACCATGCCCGGACGCAGCGTGTCCACCTCATGAACAATGCGCGCCAGCACCGCATCGAGATCACCGCCGAGTGCTTCCTCGCTGAGATTGAGGAAGTGCACCCGATCACCGACCGCCGCTTCGTCGAAAAACGCGAACCGCTGCTGATAGCGCAGCATCTTGAGCGACGTTTCGCCAAGTAGCGTGATGAACAACCCGGGGCGCGCCGACGTGGCCGTGGCGAACAACAACTGCATCGCCATGGTGGTTTTGCCCGTGCCGGGCCCCCCCGCGATGAGGTTGAACGACAGCGCGGGCAGTCCGCCACCCAGCACATCGTCGAGCCCGGGCACCCCCGTGGGCAGGAACGAAAGACCACGCGGGGCGTCAGCGTGCGACGTCGAAGAGGGGTTCATGAGGGAGTTTCGTTAAGCTCGACGCCTGCGATACCGCGCTGGCTCGGTGAGATCGTCTGCTCGAAGAGACGAACGGCCATGTTGTCACCGATGATGCCGCCGAGATGTTGCATCATCGTGCACAGAAGCGCGAGAATCGCGTGACGCCGGGCCTCATCATCGTGTGGCACGATGGTCCCGGATTCGACGGCGCGGGTGCCGAGCTCGGCGATACCAGCGAGCGCAGGGTGCGCGGTAAGCACCTGGTCCACGGCGCGCGACAGCAGCGCGGCATAGCCCTCCGCGCCGATCCAACGTCGTAGCCCCGCTTCGACCCGGACCAACACGGCATCGACCACCAAAGCAGTACCGGGAGCGTCCGCACACGTCGCCGCCGCAGCTTCCCAGAGACGGCTGGCAACCGCCGTCGGAGCCATGTCGCGGGCGGTCATTTCTGGGTCCCGAGCGCGCGCGACAGCGCCACAACCTCCAGGCGACTGCGCAGCGACAACTTTTCGAGGACGTTGTGCACGTGACTCTTGACCGTGTGGATCGCGATATGCAGCCGTTCGGCAATATCGCGATTGCTGAGCCCCTCGCCAAGCAGGCTGATGATTTCGCGCTCGCGCACGGTGAGGCTCGCGCTCTCCGCAACGATCGCCGGCATCAGACGTTCCTGCTCCCGCGCGATCTGCGCAAAGAGCGAATGGGCGAGTGCCGGCGGCAGCACAGCATCGCCGCGGGCGGCCTGCCGGATAGTCCGCACGTAGTCGTCCGCCGACGCGTCCTTCATGACGAACGCCGCCGCACCAGCGCTCACGAAGTCGGCGATTTCCTGGTGCGGCGCGGTCATTCCCGTGACGATGACGCGCATGTTCGGGGCGGCCCGACACAGGCGAGAACAGGCCAGCAGGCTGTCACGCTCCCCGAGACTCACGTCGAGCAGCGCCACGATGGGCGTCCATATCCCATCGCTGCCCAGTGCTTCGGCCAGCGTCAATTGATCGGCCACCGACGATTCAGCTGAAGAGCGGCGCACCCTGAAGTCCGGCTGCTGCCGCAGCATCTCGGACGGGGCGTCGTACAGGAGTCGATCGTGCTCGACCACAACGATAGTGACCACCGGATCGGCAACCGTTCCGGCGTGCGATTCAACGCCCAGCGGCGATGATTCGACGGTCATGACAATTCCTCTGTATTCAATTGAAACAGACCCGCACATACCCTGCTACGAGTCAACGACAGCCGTCGCAGCAATCGTTCCCCGGCCACCTTCGCCTGCTCAGTCCACCAGTCCACGAAACCCCGAAATTGCGGGGGCCCAACCTGCAGGCGCTCCCTGGGGAACATCCCGACCACGCCGCTCTTGAGCGATTGCGGCCACCGCCAACGCACTGGGCGGACTGGCCTGGCAGTCCGTAGCGTCAAGACGCCGGCAGCTTCGCACAGCGAACTCGTCCTCAAATGCTACGTGAGCGGGCTACCCGCTGGTATCGCTCGAAAGATTGATCTGATTTCACTATTCTACATGCAAATATGAGGTAGGATATCGCCGTTTCGCACTCGACCTGAATCGATTCCAAGGCATCCGAAACCTGTCTGTCACGCATTCGCCACGGAACAGCCCAGCGTGAACAGCACACTCGCCAACGTGGGCCGCGGGCGGTATGCTCGACCCATGCGACTCTTTCCTCTCCGCCATCGCCATCCCGGTCGCGCGCTCGTAGGCGCGGCCCTCGCGGCCGCCCTCATGGCACTGACCGCCGCCACACCCGCCGCCGCCCAGCCCGCGCGCTTCGTGGTGCCCACGGTCCCGTCAGGCGCGCAATGGCTCAAGGGGAACACCCACACCCACACCACCAACTCCGACGGCGATACCCCGCCGGAACAGGTCGCGCGCTGGTACAAGTCGCACAAATACGATTTCCTGGTCCTCAGCGACCACAACGTCTTCACCGATCCCGCCACGCTGGCATCGCTCGTCGACTCGACGTTCCTGCTCATTCCCGGGGAAGAGGTCACCACGGCCTTTCAGAGTGCCTCGGTGCACGTGAACGCCCTCGACATCAAGCGCCTCATTCCGGCGCCCAAGGGCAACTCGCTCCTCGAGACCGTGCAGAACACGATCGACGCCATTCGCGCCGACAACGCCATCCCGCACATCAACCACCCCAACTTCCGCTGGAGCATCGATACCACCGTGCTCTGGCGCATGCGCAACGACCGGCTCATCGAGATTCACAACGGGCACCCTACTGTGCACAACGAGGGCGGCGGGGACTGGCCCGGGCTCGAGGAGGCCTGGGACGCGCTGCTCACGCGCGGCAAGCGCATCTTCGGCATCGCGGTGGATGATGCCCATCACTTCCAACAGGAGTTCGCCCCCGATCGCGCCAATCCCGGCCGCGGGTGGGTGGCGGTCCGCACTGCTACGCGGAACGGGCGCGCCATCGTGGAAGCGCTCGACGCCGGTGACTTCTACGCGAGTAGTGGACCGGTGCTGTCCGACATCGTCGTGACGGACACCACCCTCTCCATTACCATCGCCCGGACGGGCGACTTCAAGTACACCACCCAGTTCGTCGGCGAGAACGGACGCATCCTGGCGACCGACAAGTCACTCACCCCGCGCTACACGCTCAGCGGTGGCGAGAAGTACGTGCGCGCCCGGGTGATCGACTCCGGTGGTCACGTGGCGTGGGTGCAGCCGGTGTTCACCACGCGGTTCGTCGAGCGCGCGCCGTAGGCAGACGCCAGCTGGCGCGCTCGGCGCACCATCAATCCAGTTGCAGGACCGGCAGCTCGCGCAGCCGCCCCCCGCGCACATGGTCACCGTCGCGGTGCGCCACGAACACGCCACGCGTATCGTGGTTGGCCACGAGCAGCGCGCGGCGGAGCCCGCCGCACAGATACGCGTTGCAGATGCTGCTGCGCATCGCGCGCGGCAATGTGCACCCCTGCGCCGCCTGATACACGCACCCCGGCTGCAACGTGCGTTCAGGCAGCCATGAGGCGTACGCGTCCACGATGGCATCGTCGTCCAGCGTGGGATGGGCGGCCATGAACTCCCGCAGCGTCCGGGTGCGAAGAAAGGCGTGGTCGCCGCCGTTTCCGCAGCAGGCGCCGCGACACGCGCTGCAGGTGGCCGCCACCACCCGCGTGGCCGTGGCATCCAGCTCGGCCGGGGTGTCGAGCGTGCGTTCGTCGTCCGCCGGCGAGGTACGGCGCACCGTGGCCACCAACGCGCGCACCCGAGCGAGAAAGGCGCGCTTTCGGCGCAGCGCGAGCGGCCGCAGCCGCGCCTGATGGCGAGGGACGATGGCCACGGGCCACTGCACATCGTGCAGGGAGGTATCACCGATCTCACCCACCGCGCGCAGCGCTGCGTCGCGCTGCTGCTGCACCTGTGCCTGCAGGGCCTCGAGTCGCCGGCGGGCCTCGCGTATGGATCCAGTGGTCATGCGGGCCACCTCGGCGACAATGCGGGAAAAGACAATTCGGTCACGATGCGAAGGAGCAGCTCGCGAAAAACAAACGGGCCACCGGTCTTGCGACCGATGGCCCGTTGTCAGTTCGCTGAAGACGCGGCGATTAGCCGCGGAGCTTCACGACCTGCTCGGCCGCGGGGCCCTTCTGGCCCTGCACGATGTCGAATTCGACACGCTCGCCCTCGGCCAGGGTGCGGAAACCGCCGCCCTGAATGGCCGAGTGGTGGACGAAGCAATCCTTCGAGCCGTCGTCGGGCGTGATGAAGCCAAAGCCCTTGGCGTCGTTGAACCACTTCACCTTGCCGGTCGTACGCATGGCACTACTCCTGTTGCTGGGTGTTCGGAGTCCGGCCCTGCCGTACGCACCGAGCACTCGTGTTGATTCGCGGACCAATCCCCCGCGTGGGTTAGCCACCGTCGTGCAACGCTGGCCAAGCAGTCATACCGAAGATGGACTTCCACGAAAAAGGGACCCGCGTTGAGCCAGGTCCCCGAAGTCGCCTGCTACTGCGTATCCCGCGCCGTGGCGCGCCCATCGTGATGTGAGTGCTGCAAGACGTTAGCGCTCACTTGATCCAGCGTCAATACTGAATTAGTGAGGGGGCGTCACGCCCGGGTCACACTCACCGGAGGGACGGCTGGCTACCGGCCACCGTCACACCCTCGCGTCCCACCACCCCCCCGTCCCTATGCCCGCCGGTCGCTTGCCTGCTCCCTCGTACCGGGCCCTCACCGCGGCCCTGCTACTCCTCCCGGCCACCGCACTGGTGCCGACGGCCGGCGCGCAGGCCGCGCCCCCCGCGCGCCTCCTTCGGGCGGGCGACCTCGACACGCTCTCCCTGCGGGACGCGGGGCGACGGATCGCCTACGGCGACGACTCGCTGCAGTTCGGCGATCTCCGGATGCCGCCTGGTCTCGAGCGCGGGGCGCGGGCGCCGGTGGCGATCGTCATACACGGGGGCTGCTGGATTTCGGGGTTCGCCACGCTGCGCAACACCGCGGCGCTCGCCGATTCCCTCGCAGCTCAGGGGGTCGCCACCTGGAACGTGGAATATCGCCGCGCCGACCACCCCGGCGGCGGCTGGCCCGGCACCCTCACCGATGTGGCGCGCGCCACCGACTATCTGCGCGTGCTCGCCCGCCAGTACCCTCTCGACACCGCACGGGTCGTGGCGGTGGGGCATTCCGCCGGCGGGCAACTCGCGCTGTGGCTGGCCGGCCGAAAAGGGCTGCCCGCAGCGTCCCCGCTGGCCACCGGTGCTCCGCTGGCGCTGACCGGGGTCGTTTCGCTCGGCGGCGTCACTGACCTCGAGGAGTTCGCCGCACGCATGCCGGGGGGCTGCGGTCGCGGGGCCGTGATGCTCCTGGGTGGAGCGCCGTCGTCACTCCCCGAACGAGTCGCCCTCGCGTCGCCCATCCGGCGTGTCCCCCTCGGGATTCCTTCCGCGCATGTGGCCGGCGCCCAGGACGGCATCGCCCCCGACAGCGTCCGCGCCGCGTACGTGCGCGCAGCCGTCGCCGCCGGCGACCAGCCGCCGGTGAACGTGACCGTTCCGGGCGGGCATTTCGAGGTGAATGCGCCGCGCACCGAGGCCGGCCGCGAGGTGATGCGCCAAACGCTGCGTCTGCTTGGCCTTTCTCCGCGCTGACACCCGCCGGTCAGGCCATCGCGCTTTACAGGATCGATCGCGGGCGGCATCCTCAATCAGACGCGTTTCCCCTACCCGGAGTGCCCGCGATGAAAGACAACCAGCTCAAGTCCCTGCTCAAGAAGACGCAGACCAAGGCCGCCCAGGTGAAGAAGCCCACCAAGCAGGCCTACGACCCGACGCTCGCCGCCACGCGCGGTACCGAGGAGCGTGACGATTCCGAAGCGAAGGAAATCTTTAAGGAGATGAAGCGGCGCGAGTTCTGAGCATGACGGACTTCGAAACCCTCGGCGCCTTCTACCTCGGCAAGCGCTACGACATTCCGTCGCGCACCCGTCGTGACGACTATGTGTTGTACGACGCCAAGGATCTCACCACGCATGCCGTGATCATCGGCATGACCGGTAGCGGCAAGACCGGGCTCGGGGTGGGACTCCTCGAGGAAGCACTCATCGACAAGGTGCCGGTGATCGCCGTGGACCCCAAGGGTGATCTCGGCAACCTGGCACTGCGCTTCCCTGCCCTCGGCGCGAGTGACTTCCGTCCGTGGGTGGACCCGCAGCAGGCCACCAATGCAGGGCTGACCGCCGACCAGTTCGCCGCGCAGCAGGCCGACCTGTGGAAGAACGGTCTCGCCGGCTGGGGGCAGGATGGCACGCGCATTCAGCGCTTCCGCGACGCGGCCGATGTGACCATCTACACGCCGGGTAGCACCGCGGGGCGTCCGCTCTCGCTACTCAAGGCGTTCGACGCGCCGCCAGCTGCCGTACGCGACGATGCCGAAGCGTTGCAGGAGCGCGTGAGTGCCACGGCCACGTCGCTCCTCGCGCTGCTCGGCATCGAGGCAGATCCCATCTCGAGCCGCGAGCACATCCTGCTGGCCAACCTGCTGCATGAGGCGTGGCAGGAAGGGCGCAGCCTCGATCTCGCATCGCTCATCGGTGGCATTCAGAACCCGCCGTTCACCACGGTGGGCGTGATGCCGCTCGACACGGTGTTTCCGCCGAAGGATCGCATGACGCTCGCGATGCAACTCAACAATCTGCTGGCGTCGCCGGGCTTCAAGACGTGGATGCAGGGCGAAGCGCTCGACACGGCGAGTTTGTTGTACGACCCCAGTGGCAAGCCGCGCGCCAGCGTGATTTCCATTGCGCACCTGAGCGATGCCGAGCGCATGTTCTTCATGACGCTGCTGCTGTCGGATATTCTCGCGTGGGTGCGCACGCAGCCCGGCACGGGGTCGCTGCGCGCGATTCTCTACATCGACGAACTGTTCGGCTACATGCCGCCGGTGGCGAACCCGCCGAGCAAGGTGCTGCTGCTCACGCTGCTCAAGCAGGCGCGCGCCTTCGGGCTGGGCGTGGTGCTCGCCACGCAGAACCCCGTCGACCTCGATTACCGCGGCCTCTCCAACACCGGTACGTGGTTCATCGGTCGACTGCAGACCGAGCGTGACAAGATGCGCGTGATGGAAGGGCTCGAAGGCGTGAGCGGTGGCCAGCCGTTCGACAAGACCGCCATGGAGCAGACCATCGCGGGACTCGGCAAGCGCGTGTTCCTGCTGCACAGCGTGCACGAGCCGGCGCCCATCACGTTCGAAACACGATGGACGATGTCGTATCTCGCGGGCCCCATGACGCGAGAGCAGATCAAGAGCGTCACGGCGTTGGCGCCGGCTCCTGCCGCCTCGCTTGGCACGACGGGCGCGTCACCGGCACTGAGTCCGAACGCCACGGGCGGAGGGCTCGCCTCTCTCGACGCAAAGGCGGCGAGCGCACCGGTGCTGCCGCCGGATGTGCCGCAGTTCTTTCTTCCCTCCGACAGCGACGGCACCCTCGTATACAACCCCGTGGTGCTGGGCCTCGCCGACGTGAGCTTTACCAACGCGAAGCTTGGGGTCGCCGAAACACGACGGGTCACGCTTGCGGCGTCGATCGACGATGGTCCGATCGCGCTCGAGTGGGACAGCGCGGAACGGATGGAGCTGGATCCGTCGCTGCTCGAGCAGCGACCGCGCGACGGCGCCGCCTTTGGCGCGCTGCCGCCGGTCGCGGCGAAAGCAAAGAACTACGGCGTGTGGAGCAAGGCACTGCAGAAGTGGGTGGTGACCAACGAAACGATCACGCTGTACAAGAGCGCGGCGTTCAAAACCACGTCTCAGCCCGGCGAAAGCGAGGCGCAGTTTCGCATCCGCCTGCAGGTCATGGCGCACGAAGCGCGCGACGCGAAGATCGAAGTGCTGCGTGGCAAGTACGCCGCGAAGCTCACCGCAGCACAGGACCGTTTGCGCCGCGCCGAACAGGCCGTGCAACGGGAATCAGCGCAGGCCTCGCAGGCGAAGATGGACACCGCGCTCTCGGTAGGTGGCGCCATCCTCGGCGCCATCTTCGGCCGCGGCAAGGTGGGCGTGGGCACGCTGGGCAAGGTGGCCACAGCCACGCGCGGCGCGGGACGCGCCATGCAGCAGTCGGGTGATGTGGCGCGCGCGCAGGAAACGCTGGCCGCTGAACAGCAAAAGTACGCCGAACTGGAGGCGAAGCTCCAGGCCGAGGTGGATACCCTCGGCGCCGCCTACGACGCGCAGCAGGAACAGCTGGAAGCGGTGGTGGTGCGCGCGAAGAGCACGGATGTGCAAGTGCAGCTGTGCGCGCTGCTGTGGATGCCGTACACCAAGGATGCGAACGGCTTGGTTAGCAGGGCGTGGGGGTAGACCACCAAGTGCTTCAGACGAACAGATGGCAGGTGAACTGACCACTGACGACTACCACTACGAACTACAAACTCCTCGCCGACCGCGGGGAGTTTCTGGTGTGTAGTGTCAGTTGTCGGTCGTCAGTCCTAATGACCGCGTTCCTCACGACTTGGTCCGGACATTCAACGACCAATCATACTGGCGGTAGTTCAGCAGGGCACGCCCTTCTTCGATCCGTTTTCGCTGCGGCTCGGTGGGGCGGAACGTGACGTACGGCGCCACGAAGAGAATCATCTCTTTGCGCGAACTGCCGAAGTCTCGCTCGTATGCCTCGAACAGGCGGTTGAGCCCCAGTGCGCCATTGCGATACCACGTCTTGGTGGTGTCGCTCAGGAACCGGCGGGTCTGATCTTCGAGTTGCTCGCCCAGTCGCGCCCCCACGTACGCCTCGCTGCGCAGCGGCGGCGCGCTCTTCGACGCCGGCACGATGGCGAAATGCACGCGCGATTCGTGGAACTCGCGGCGGAGAATGCGGTGCAGCACCTGGTCGAGGGTGTACACTTGCCCACCAGCCTTCACGATCGGCTCGTTCCACGGCCCTTTCAGCTGCAGAAAGCCGAGCGTGCGGTTGATGTTGCGGATGGACTGGCGCTCGTGATGCCGAACGATGAGCTGGATGGTGTACGCGTTGTACACGTTGATCCAGTAGGCGAGGCGTTCATCCTCGCTGAGGGCGCTCACGTGGACGGTGTCGAGCGACGCGAGATAGCGCGGGAGCTCGGGCGCCCGGGCGAAGGCGTCGTAGTCCACGAGCCCGTCCCGCACATGCGCCTTCAGCAACCGGTCGAACGGAGCGTGCAGCGCGGTGTCACGCGGCGCCTGCGCAGGAAGCGACACCACACTGGCTGCCATCAGCACCGCCGCCGACAGGCAGCATGCGAAACGTGTTGCGACCCGCATTATCGTTCACCCATGTCAACGGACTGGTTGCCTGGTATCTGGCGCCTCGTGCGCGCCGATGAACCACTCGACTTCGCGCCCGGGGTGCGGATGGAATTCCGCCCCGGCGGCGTGCTGCACTACCACGTGGACGTGGGCGGCACCGATCAGGTGATCGAGCTCGTGTACCGCGTGGACGCGGACATGCTGCACACCGACAACCCCGCCGCCCCCCACTCCATGTCCGTACGCATTGCCCACGGCGAAGGTGACAGCCTGCTGTTCGACTTCGGGGGCCCGCGGGCCCTGTTCGTGCGCGAAGTCTAGCGGCTGCGGCACCCTCGGCCGCGGCGCTACATCCAGAAGGCGTACTGACGGGTGACCACCACGAACGCCGACAGCGCGGCATTCGTGACGGCGTGCACGAGGACCAGGTCACCGAGCGACTTGGTCTTGTACATGTACCAGTTGTAGATGAGACCACACATGAGCCCCACATCCCAGTAGGGGCCATGCTCGCTCGCGAAGAGCACGGCGGTGCCCACGAACGCCAGCGTGTTGTAGGTCCCCATCGGCACCCGCTCCCAGTCGTTGTTCACGACCCACCGCGGGAGAAAGCCGCGCCAGAACAGCTCCTCGAGCAGCGGCACCAGCAGCGCCGCGCGCGTGATGCGCAGCGACAGCACCAGCGGGTTCGACAGCCACTCGGCGGGGATACTGCTCACCGTCTCTCCAGTGACGGCATTCTGGAAGAGCCAGTGCGCGCGATATCCCGGCCACAGCTGCTCCGGCAGGATCCAGAGCGCGAACACCAGCAGGCCCACGAGGAGGCTGGGAATCCAGCGCGTCACCCGCAGCGAAAAGACGACCCGGCGTGACACCGTGAGCAGCACCACGGCCAGCAGGCCCACGCGCAGCACCTCGTCCCAAGGCTGCGCCAGATCGATGAAGGGCCAGACGGCCATCCACAGCATGAACGCGGCAAACGGCGCGATCCACGGCAGAGCCGAGGATTGCGCCGTCGTCACGTCAGGCATGTCGGTAGCAGGCATGGCAACAAACTACATGCCCGTACGCCCGACGCACGATGTCATTTCACGCTCGCCGCGAAAAATTCCGCAATTCCCCCCACCGTATGAAGATCCGCACAGGATCAGGGGCCGAACACGACCGGCGCCGTGCCCTGACGGATATCGCGGGCGCCAGCTGCGACCCCGGAGCCTACGGCAAAGGCGGCCGTCAGCGCGGTACCGACCCCCACCACGGGGAGCAACCCCACCACGGCACTCCCGGCGAGGAACGCGGCGCCGCCCGCGGCCCAGGGCGCGATGCTCTTCTGTACCGCGTCGACGTATCGGAGGCGATTCCGCACGAAGCGACGTGTGGAGCCATGCAGCACGATGGCCAGGACCGTGGCGATGGCGAACGAAAGCAGCAGGGAGATCATGGGTCCTCCGGTATTGCGATGAAGCCGCGGGATTCGAGCGACGGATCGGTGTCGCGCGCGCGGGGCTGTTCCTCCTAACGACAAAACGGGACGGAGGTTTCAGCCCCGTCCCGTCGTGTCGAAGTGGCACGGTTCAGCCGACCGGCGGCTTCCCGGCTGGGGGCCGTCCGGCGGGCATGGTGATCTTGTTGTACGTACCGGGCACGGTGAACAGATCATTCGAGAGGCGCTTGCGCTCCACCTGCACCACTTCGAGGGGAACGGAGCCATCGGACATGGTGACCTTGAGGGGGAACTCGTTGCCGAGCTCACGCTGCCACCCTCCGCCGCTCTGCCTCATGGCATCGGTCGGGTTCACGAAGCGCCCTAGCTCCTTGGACACACACATGTCGATGGTGCCGGACGTCGAGCGCACCTGCACGTGCTCGCACGACACCCCGGCCACCGTTTCCCGCTTCCCGGTCCGCACGATCTTCGCATCGTCCGCGCCCCCCGGCGCGCGTTGCGCGGCCGCGGTCATGAGCGAATCGGACATGGGTAATTCCGTGTAGGCGCTCTGCGCCGGCATGAGCATGTACATCTTCTTTTCCACCGGCGAGAGAATGAGCGACGGCCCCGCCACGGGCATGCCTGCCGGCGCCGCCATGTTCACCCGCACTTTGCCGGCACGCATGAAGTACTCCACCTGCTGGCTCATTACCCCCTGCGGGGTCTTCTGCGACATGCGAATCGTGACCGCCCCTTCGAACGGCGTCTGCGCTCCCAACGACCCGCCGGCGATGACCATCGCGCCGGCCACCAGCCATGCCGCGATCCACCGCCGTCGTTCGATCCTGCCTGCCGTCATGTGAGTCCGTTGCGAATGGCCTTGAGTACGTAGTCCGCGAAGCGGTCGATCTCGTCCACCGAGGTATACACGTTGGGGGTGACGCGGATCCCCTGAAATTCCTTGTGCCCGATGGGGGTCTGCACCACGCGATACTTGGTCATCAGCCACTCGCCCAGCTTGCCCGGCTCGAGTCCGTCGACGTTGAAGAAGCCCAGGCCGCCACCCCACGGAGAATCGAGCGGGGTGAGCACCTTCACGCGTCCCTGCCCCTCGGCCAGCAGACGCTTCGCCCAGCGGTCGCGCAGATATACCAGACGCGCCGACTTGCGGGCCGCGCCCAACGCCCGATGGAACGCCAGCGACACCGCGATCGCGTTGTGGTTCGCCGCGGGGTGGGTGCCGACTTCCTCGTACTTGCGGATGTCGTTGGTCTGTCCCTCGTTTTCGGCGTACAGCGGCCAGATGGTCGGGATCTTGTCGCGCCGCACGTACAGGAAACCCGTGCCGATGGGCGCCAACAGCCACTTGTGCAGACTCGTGCCGTAGTAGTCGCAGCCGAGTTCGTCGCGCGTGAACGGGAACTGCGCGAAGGCATGTGCGCCGTCGACGAAGGTCTCCACGCCCTTCGCGCGCGCCATCGCCACCAGCTCCTTCACCGGGAGGATCTGTCCGGTGAGGTTGGTGATGTGCGTGATCTCCATGACCCGCGTGCGCGGCGTGATCGCGGCCGCGAACGCGTCGACGATTTCGCGCGGTGACGTGCAGGGCACAGGGAAGGAGATCTCCTTCACGATAATCCCCTGCCGCCGCGCCCGCTGCTTCCAGCCGTTGATCATGCGGCCGTAGTTCTGATTGCTCAGCAATACTTCGTCGCCGGGCTTGAGATCGATGCCGTGAATGAGCGTGAGCAGCGCTTCCGAGGCGTTGCGGGTGATCGCCATCTCTTCCGGATCGCAGCCGAACTCGCGCGCCATTTCACGGCGGACCACTTCGATGCGCGGCTCGAGGTCGCGCCACATGTGGATCACGGGGAGCAGATTGCTGTAGCGCAGATCGCGCTCGAGCTGCGCCATCACGTGCGTGGGCGCCGGCGAACAGCCGCCGTTGTTGAGGTTGATCCAGGTGCGATCGAGATCGAACGCGCGCTGGACGGGCTCCCAGAAATCCTCGTCGGCAGCGAACTGCTGCGCCTCGGCCGCCGACCCGCTCCACGCGGCGGCGTCGGGATCGAACAGCGCGTGTCCGCGACTCTTCGCCACATCGGCGGCGTCAAGCAGGCGGCGGATGGCCCCGGGCGCGAAGCGGGGCGAGGTGAAGGCCGGAAGGGCGGTCGTTCCGGCAAGCGCGGCGACGAAGAGGCGGCGGTCCATGCGCTAACTTGCCGCAAAACCGCGCGCCCCGCGAGAGGTGAGGCTCCTGCGGAGGGGTATCGCCGTCCCGACTTCCCGACCCCGAGGTCGCGCCCGACCGCGCCGCGGCGTATCGTGCGCGCATGCGCAGCTTCAGCCTCTCCCGCTCCGTCACGCTGGCCACGGCGCTCCTCGGCGCCCTCACGGCGTGCGTGCAGCCTCTCACCATTGCCCCCAGCGATGCGGCCACCGTGCTCGCGCGCCGTACGATCACCGCGCCGAACCCGGGCGTGGCCGGGCCGCTCCCCGTGAAGCGGCTGTATTACGGCAGCGGCAAGGACATGCGCCGCCCCGAGTACCGCGACTCCATCACGTATCGGACCTCGACGGTGGACGCGTCCCCGTTTGCCCGCACCGAACCAGCCAACGCCAAGGCGCGCAAGAAGTACTGGGGCTACGACAACACCGCCTTCCCGCTCAACGCGCGGGTGTGGTATCCCGACGCCGACGGTACGTATCCGCTCGTCTTGGTCGTGCACGGCAATCACAACATGAAGGACTTCTCCGACCCGGGGTACCAGTGGCTCGGCGAATTGCTCGCGTCGCGCGGATTCATCCTCGCGTCGATCGACGAGAACTTTCTCAACGGCAACC
>Ga0315909_10003777_pt1 | contig 18251 bp, 21 predicted proteins | sample LakEriMetagenome_11_FD_203527 | JGI IMG/M metagenome (GOLD analysis project Ga0315909, IMG submission 203527) | Freshwater fungal communities from buoy surface, Lake Erie, Ohio, United States - Buoy 2 MA125 | ecosystem: Environmental > Aquatic > Freshwater > Lake | place: USA: Lake Erie, Ohio... | reverse complement strand
CATTGGGATAGGCACTACCATCAATGAGCTTGTCCTGAGCGGCATCCAGCGCCTCCTGAGTGGATGACGAAGGATCCTTGCTATTCTGCTCCTGGAGCTTCGACATCACACGGTCCGAAGCCTGTTCCAAGCGGTCCGCCAACTCATGCCGGCCCGCATCACGAAGGCGCTGAATACCTTGCTTGAATTGCTCAGAGGTCATGACCTCACCATCACCCTCCATCTCCTCACCTTCACCTTGAGCCTCAGGGTCGAAATCATCAGGCAGAGAATCAAAGAAATCCTCAAGGTCGCTGGCCTCAGAAGAAGCCACGGCATGAAGCTCCTTGGCAAGAGAAATCACTTCCTCGAAGCTCTCTGCCACCTCGATGCGATCCACAAGCGATTGCTCCTTCTCATTGAATTGCACACCAGAGCGCACACCCAACTTGAAATAGACATTGAGACGGTCGGCAAAAGGAAGGCTCGCCATCTCATCAATGGTGACACCGAAGAAGCCACGGTCCACCAATGTGGTGTAACCGTTATACATGGGGCGAGTAAGACCTGGATACTTGCGCTTCATCTTACGCTCAATACGTGCATCCTCAACAAGATTGAGCATGCTCTTGAAGCTCTTACCCAACGCCTTCACCTCATCTATCCAACCATCAGCAGGCGTGTACAAGGCGTGACCCACCTCATGACCAATCATCAGGTCATACAGGTCGGAATCTACATTCTTCCAAATAGGAAGAGTCAAGACACGAGCCTTGACATCAAACGAAGGACCATTAACTTGCTTGTGCTCAACGCGGATGTTTTCCGACGCCAGAAGCCGGCCGAGAGCACTCTTGGTGGTGTCAAGCGAGTTTGCCATTACGTCTCCCCAAAAAGGTGATGTTCAGAAGCTACACATTAAATGTAACTCCTGAACATCAAAATGTCAAGTGCTTCGTAAGTGCTTGAAAATCAACGACTTACAGCCTTCTTTCTCGGGGAAGCTTTCGTTTTTTTAACTGGTTTCTTGAACTTATTATTCAAACGCTTAGTCACTTCTTCACCTGACATCCAAATATCCTTGTTCTGTAAAATGGATTGTATTTCATTATCTGATAAAAATCCTGAATATACATCCTTCCATAACTTATGACTCCATTCACGTTCATGTACAATGTTGTCATACATTTCACCTCCCTTACCAAAACTACCTGAGCTGTAGTTATGGAACATGAACATGGAATGCTTGCTGATTTCCCAACTCTTGGCTGACAAGAAAACCACGGTGGCAGCACTCATGCAGGCACCTTCAACTGACGCCACAATGTTCGCCTTGGTTTCTGCCATAGTTCTCATGAATTGAATGGCTGTGAATAAATCACCACCGTAACTATTAATATGTAACACCACCACATCATTTTCTGAAGCATTTCTTATTGTTTCAAACACACCCACATATTCAGATGGGGCTTTAATTTCTCCGGACAAATAAAACTTATGTACCTTGGCTAATGGCCTATCAACAAATGCCATGCTCGTGCTAAATTCAGTTGGTTTCTCCATAGTATCTTGTCACCTGTAGAATCTTGTCAATTTGTTTTTGAATAATATCTTTACGATTTGGCCAATGAATGTATTCCTTGTCAGGATTCTTTTGGAGATTGTAAAGAAGAGGAAGTATAAGCTGTTCTACTTGTTGTAATTTGCCACGCACCTCAGATGTTAATAATTGTTTATGTTGTTCAATCAATGAGGATGTATCACCTGTTGTCAATTCTTCCAACTTGCTTTCTAATGCTGTAATTTTATCCAACAACTCACTCTTGAATTCTGTATCTTCTGGTGTTGCTGTGGGTGTGGTTTGCTGTGGTGTTCCTAATTCATCATCAGCAAATGTAAACCCAAAATCGAAATCATTTTCCATATCTTAACCGTTTTTGATGTTTGAGTTGACGCTTCTTCCATTTATCTAGTTCCCACTTCAACTTGAAATGAGAAGCGTGAAATGTGAAATTGATACCCTCCATATGGTCATACTCATGTAATACAACTCGCGCTCCTACACCTTGAAACTTTCCTGTTTGTGTTTCTCCTTTCTCATTCTGCCATTCCAAGACAACTTCTGCTGGACGTTTCAATGTTAAATAGAATCCTGGAAAAGATAAACAACCTTCTTCCATGGCAATTTCTTCTCTACTCACACCTACAACGTTAGGGTTGAAGAAGGCAATCTTGTCTGTCTTGGTTCCCATCACAAACACACGATATGGAAGTCCTACTTGATTGGCTGATAATCCTGCGCCATCCCACTCCACCATTTTCTTGTGCAGAACATTAGCAAGTTCTTCTGCCTTATCACCATCTTTTTCGAAATCAAACGCAGGTGGCCGCGTTGTCATTCGTTGGTCAGTGAAATGTATCAGTTGTAATTCATCAATGTTAAAATGCATATCATCCTCTAATATTTATTATACAATCACAGAGAAATTCTGTCGTTTGGTGAACTTCACTACATGAGCAAACTTATCAAACAATTGGTCACCCTTATGTGAAATCACCCAAACATTGGTACCATCACCTAATGTATTCAATAACGTCATCACATAATCTGTGGCGCTATTATCTAAACTGCTATCAAAGACTTCATCAAGAATAAGAAGATTAGTACTAGCACTATTCTTAAGCTTAGCGATTGTGCGCCACGTAAACAGAAGAGCCAAATCAATTCTTTGTTTCTCGCCTTCACTAAAGCTTTCATAACTAAAATCATCCCGATAACGTGATTTAATAACTTCATCAAATTTCTCGTCAAGTGTAAATTGGACAAAAAAGTCCATGGATGTCAAAAACTTATTGACGAGTTTATTTATTGCCGGGAGATACTGCCGAATAATCTTGGTCTTGATGCCAGAGTCTTTCAATAAGATGCCTGCAATATCATAGTAATCACCTAATTCATTTAATTCACTTCTTTCTTTCACCACACCTAGTGTATCTTTTGCCAAGTCCTTCAACTTCGCTTTTTCAACTTCAATGTTACCCACCTTCTGACTGACATCTGCCTTTTCCAATTCAAGGCGTTGAATGAATCGTTCAGTAGAAGCCATCTCGGATTTCGTCTGATTGATTTCTTCAGTTAATTTACCAATTTCTTTGTTGATGTCAGCAATTTCCTGGAGACGAGCTTGTAAATTTATTTTCTGTTCTTCTATCTGTTGAATGTTAGTATGAACCTTTTGTAAATCCTCGGAGCGTTCATCAATGATGTCTTTCTTGAAATCATGCTGAATGCCTTGCTTACACTTGGGGCAGGTATCATTATTGTGATAGAAAGAAATTTCTTTTTCTATAGCTGATGCGGTGGATTCAAATTCTCGGACTTGCCGTAGGATTTCGGAAACAGCTTCGTTAACACTAGATGCATCCCCAATACTAGTAAAATGACTAGTTCTTCTATCATCAAGATGAGATAGCAAATCCCGTTTATGATGGATCTCATGTGTTGCCTCCTGAATTTTATTTTCAATGTCTGCGATACGAGCATCTCTATCTTCTTCCAATGTCTTGATGTAGTCTTGCTGTATCTCTGCTTTGTTCTTGGCCAAAGCAATTTTATTTTCCACCTCCGTCATCTTTGTCTTTAATTCAGACATCTTGTCCTTTAATACCAGATTCATGGACGTGAAAATCTTAATGTCCAGAATATCTTCAATCACTTCACGCCGAGCTGCGGCTGGGAGTTGCATGAAAGGTGTAAAGGAGGCTGACCCAAGAATCACAATTTGTGTGAATGACTTGTAATTCAACTTTAAAATGTTTTCTTCCAAATATTTTTGATAATCTCGGCTGGCAGCATCTTGATTCAACAATACATTGTCAACCCAAATCTCAAAGATGGCAGGCTTGATGCCACGAATGATTTTATAGTTCTTGCTACCAATAAAGAATTCAATTTCAACTACACAATTCTTCCCATTGATGGTATTTACTAATTGTGGCTTGTTGATGTTACGATATGGCTTACTGAACAAAGCAAAGCATATGGCATCCAACAACGTGCTTTTGCCACTGCCATTCTCACCCACAATCAAGGTTGTAGGACGAACATCTAATTGAATTTCAGTAAAGGCGTTTCCTGTAGAAAGAAAGTTACGCCAACGAACCTTTTTAAAATGTATCATAATTCAAGATTTTGCGCCTCAACATATAATGTTTTAAGCAACGTTTTCAATCGTTCTTTATCTTTCATTGATTCCACAGCGTCCACATATTCAGATAACAACGTCATGGTATCTTCAATGTTCACGTTCTCGCTATCCAATGCTTCACTTTCAAACTCGGAAAAATCTTCGTGAATTGTCAATTCAATTACTTCATTAAGATACAATGAATCAATCAATTTGTCAAACTTTTGATAGTCCGTTTTATGTACGACTATCACCTTTACGCAACACTTCTTGTATTCAGACGCATCCACGATGGGCTTTCTGTCATCATAGTAAATTTTATGGAAAATGCGATGTGGATTTTCAATAAAGGTTAATTCCAATGTGTCGGTATCAAGAATATGAAAGCCACGTACATCCTCAAAATCAGTCCAAATCATTTCATAAGGACTACCAAGATAGTACACATTGTCATCAGTGCTTCTATGATGAAAATGTCCAGTTAATACCATGTCGTAATGTTTCACCAATTCTCTGTCCATGCCGGCTTCATTTGCTACACCACGAAACATATCAAAGCCCATCAATTCAAAATGTGCTAAACAAACACCTTTATGTCGTTTCAAAAAGTCTAATGACTCAGCATGATTCTCTGGACAAATCCACGGAATGAAGCTGAAGTCTCGCTCACCGAAAGTAATTTCTTTACACTTATCAATGATATGAATGTTGGAATATTCTTGAAGAAGTAAATCTGGGCTATTCACTTCATTAGTGTTCTTGTAGTATGTGTCGTGATTGCCAGGAATCACCCACATATCAGCATTTAATTCGTGGAGAGGATCAAAGAAATAATTTTTGCAAGAGCGAAGTGTGGCAAAATTAATATACTTGCGCCTATCAAAAACATCACCAAGGTGGAAAACTGTTTTGATATTGTGCTTATCAAGGTAGGGAAAGAATACATTATCATAGAATTTCCTAAAATATGCGTCAAAGTGTTGTGAGTCATTCCGAGCACCAAAGTGAGTGTCGGTGAGAATTGCTATTTTCATTTATCCCTCGTAGATGGCAGAATTAGCACCATGTTCAAATACTTCCACACTCTTAAGACGAACACGTTTCTTGCTTCGTTCAGCAATCTGAGGAGCAATATCTGTGTATACTGTCTCGGCAAACTTCTCACATCCTACTGATGAAAAGATGCGAAGTGTGAGAATACCTGCTTCATCCATTTGTTTGAATAGTTCCAGGTGCGGGTCATCTGCTGCCACAGCAGTTGTATGGTCAAACGCCTCACGAAGATATTCTAAAATCCATTTAGTATCACCAAAATCGTACACCCAATTTCTTTCATCCAAAGACTTGGATTCAAAAATGAAACGAAATCCTAAACTATATCCATGAACTTGGTTACAATGTGAAGTGGCACGCCACTGACGAAACGCACAGCTCAATCCACGGTCATTGCCAAATGTCTTTGTAGAATAATAGGTCATTGATTCCTCAGAAGTTTAGAGTACATGATGTCAGCGTTCATAAAACCTTGTGATAGAATACCACGTTGCACTTCCATGGCACCTTGATACTGGTCATAATTGATGACCCGATACCGAATGAATTCATCTACTTCTTGCTTATACTTTTGAAAATTATCCCAACTAGAAGTCCATTCACTAGGATATTTAAATGCTGGAAGATACATTTCTGAATAACTGCATCTATCCGGCACAATGGGGATGGCTCCTGCCATGACACCTTCCATCATGCTGATACCAAGATTTTCATGTAGTGAACAACTGAACACCGCCTTCACCTTGCCCATCAACTCATAGTAATCTGTCTTAGATAGATTCATCTTTTGTGTGATGGTTAAATGTAATGCCTCGGCAATTTCAGGTTGCTTGTCCGAATTATATCTGTGAGGCCATAACACCATGTCAGATTTAGGAGTTGATAAATGATGCGCAAGTGACATCACTAATCCCAAATGAGGTTGTCCAGACCGTATGGCCTTGTGATGATATTGTTTTTCAATACCTAAATTATTCAAAAACATGGTGCGATGAAATTCTGTGGCAAAGTAATTGTAATCACAGGCATGAAACCAACTACGTTCCACGTTATGTGCCACCTCTCCCCTCATCTTCATACCTAAGATATCAGATGGGTCATAGGCACCAGCATGCCAGATGCCGTGAATCTCCACAGGAATATCCAACAAATCACTCATGTATCGAATGGCTGTGATGGCAAAATTCCAGGCATCTGTGACCAAGAACTTATCACCTGGAGCAACGTGTCCCATGCTAAACAAGTCAGCAATCTGTTGCACCTGTTGTGCCTTGTATTTGTTTGTGAAGGCAAAGTTCAAGAAAGCACCAGTTGTTGTACCTGAATCACTATTATCATCACCCACAATACGATACTTCAAACCCCTCTTTTCCAAATCTTTCGGAATATTATAATACCATTGCTTTGTATAGCGTTGGTCAATAGGTTCAATAGGGACAATGAATATCATATTAGCACACTCGGAAGTACATTAGTTAATACAGCACCATTCTCTCCATCCTCACTCACACCTACTTCAACATAACGACTAGGATAATTTTTCACAATATATCCAATCAATTCTTCTGCCAACATTTCACAGCTCTTGTAATCAATGTTCATGGTGCCTTGATACAGATTTTCCAATTCACGTTTAAATAGAATGAATTCAATGTCTCGGTCATTATGTGTCACAGATACACGAACACGGAAATGAAACATATGCCGATGTGGGTAACCAAGAAATTGGACATCAGCCAACTTCGGATCATCTAAAGCAGCAGGATACTTGTGTATCCCTTCTTTTTGAAAAGTGACTTCAATGTAACGTGATATAAACATTAGAAATCCTCCGGGAGGCTTGCGGGTTGACCATCTTCAATTGGCGTGCTATCTAAACTTGTTCCAGCATGACGCAACCAATGCTCAAAATCCTGCTTTGTCTTGACATTTCTCATGTCATTAATGGCTGAATATGTTGTTTCATCAACCAATCCATGTGCCAATGTGAAATCTTGTGTGACAGCATCCACATGACGAATGAAGTTCATAGTGCTACCTACAAAGTAGGCGCTGAAGGCTTCAAGTGGAGGCATATAATTTCCATTATGTAACTTCTGATAGGCACGAACAGGAACATTCATCGCCTCCATGAAGAAGTCATCATCCACAATGTAATCTTTCACATACTTTCGTACATCGGCATTGATGAACTTGTAATCTTCTGCACCTTGTCCGCCATTTTCTGTTTGATATTTTCCTTCATCATCTCGGAACAACCGACCAGGAGTGATCCATTGAAAGTCTGGACCGTAATATCTTCCCATCTGAACACCTGATGTATGTGTAGTGCTATCATAGCTGATTAATGTGCCTTGATATACAGAATGATTCTGCATGGCAATCACAGGAAGCAATCGTGACACAGAACCTACACCCAACAAATGGAAATGATGTGTTTTTTGTGAAAGTGGGAGTTGCGTGTAATAGAATGCTCGCTTACAATCTTCAAGTGTGCCTGTGCCTAATGCCACAGCTCCAAGGGCCACGCCACCGATACGTTCATGCAGTTCCTTGGGAATTTCTTCCAATGCCAATTCAGTCCAACGCACATAACTTTCCAAATCGTTGCCTTGTGCAATAAAGAAAGGACGTGCCTCAGATTTCATCTTCAAGAATGTTTCAATCTGGTCACGAATGTTCTTTCCAGATTCACGTGCGCACCATTCAAACTTTTCTCTATCAAAATATTTGCTAGATGTATCAGACCGTGAAGAACGTGTTGACTTCAATGATACTGGAATCTCATCAAAGCTCATGGCGCAATCAGAATAGCTTCCCTGATTGTTATACACCTCTTGTTTCAATTGCGGCGTAATGGTCTTGCCTAATGTAATCATTTGCAGACCGCCTGAGTCGGCGTAAATTTGATTCACACCCTTGCCACGATACACATCCTTGAAAAACTCACCAAATTCCTTTTCAATAAAAGCATTATAAAGAAAAGAAAACTCGTGATTATGTTTGCCACGAAGTAATGCCCAAATATCATTTAACCGTGCAGCAGTTGCTCCAGAGTGCGATTCTTTAAATCTCACACGAAGAAATGATAATCCTGATGCAACATATTCAAATTTCATATCAACTCCGGAATAGTTTAATCAGATGATTGGTCTGATAAATGGCATCATCTAATGCATTATGATACGTACCTGTTCTATCTTCAAAGGGAAGAACAATCACTTCTTTAATAGTTCTATAACATCTATCCAACCATGGCGTCCACGGACGTTGCATACCTATTGCCTTATAGGCATTTTCTATAATTACATTATCAAATCCTGCTCCACATCCCCACGTAGGCATTCCCTTCACACCATACCATTTAGAAAATTGTGTGAGAGCTTCTTGAAGAGGAATATTGTCCTTGCGAAGCATCTCTAACACCTCTTTAGGTTGCTTTGCCCACCACCGAACCGTGTCGGCAGAAATGTGTAATCCATGTTTCTTACAATCTGCTGCATCCACGGTGCAGTAAAATTTATCCATGATACCTTCATTAATGGAAAACTTTACTGCACCTATGGAACAGATGGCGGCGTTGGATTCAGTACTCATTGTTTCCAAATCCAACATCACATTCACATCATCATTGAACGCCATGTTACTTGATGAGATGCATGAATTCGGCGCGAAGTGCTGGATCCGCCTTGAAGGCACCACCCAACTTGCTTGTGATGGTATTTGAGTGTGGGTCTTCCACACCACGTGCCTTTACACAGAAATGTTCAGCATCAATCACCACAGCAACATCATCTGTTTCCAGAATGAAGGCAAGAGCATGATAGATTTGTTCAGCCAAACGTTCTTGTACTTGTGGACGGCGTGAGAAATATTCCACAACACGATTCAACTTGCTTAGACCCAACACCTTCTTTCGTGGAATATATGCCACGTGAGCTACACCATGAATGGTGACGAAGTGATGCTCACAGCATGAAGTAACCGTGATGTTCTTTTCCAATACCATTTCATCATACCCCATCTTGTTTTCAATGGCGGTACACTTCGGGAACATGGCAGGATCCAATCCCCAGAACAACTCATTCACAAACATCTTGGATACACGAGCGGGACTATCTTGAAGGCTGTCATCAGTCAAGTCCATGCCAAGAGTTTCCATGATGGCTGTAAAGTGCTTTTCAATCTTCTTCACCTTCTTGTCAGCATATTCACCTGTTTGAATAATAGGTGTTTCCACGCCAAGAGATTGAAGATGCTTATGGACCTTTTGTCCAAGCTCCGGGTCGCACTTCCCCAAAGCATTGCGAATGGCGTTTGCGTTATATCGCTGCTGTGATTTCATATTATCTCCCAATAATGTTGCCAAAGACATAACAATGATTTCGTGTGGCAACATTGTAACCACGATTCATTGCTTCAATACACAAATCACCAATGTAAGGATCCTCTTGAGCATCCTTGGTGGCGCCAACTGGCATCACCCAAACGTGAGGTGTGAATTGCCTACATAAAAATCTAACACGTTCCATTTCTCTGTCAAGTTCATTCCAACATTCTTCTGTTCCATTACATACAAACTTTAAAATTGTAGTTGCCATACTGAATGTATAATCACGAATCACTTCTGGCATCACCACATCTTTTTCACCTGACACATTGAACAACTTGGGACTCATGGAAAAATGCCAACGATAACCACCCATTGTTCGGAAGTCTGTAGCAATGAATCTACGAAGTTCATCAGACAAAGGCTTTGTTGCATTAGTTTCCACGGTTACAATCTTCGGCATATTTCCACGCATAGACAATTCAGTTAGAATTTCTATCATCGCCTTTTGTTGTAACATTGGTTCACCACCTGTGAAGCACAACATCACATCTTGACCTGTGACTGGATGTGTGAACAAGCCTTCTGGATTATGTTTGTTTTTATTAGCTGCTATCAGTCGGTCAGCAACTTCAGACACCGAGGCATCATGTGCCAAATGCTTATATCGCTGTGACCATGAGTAAGATGAGTCGCAACCAAAAGACCATACAGGAAGTTCTTCAATGGTCTTAACAGAATCCACATTGAAGTCTTTGTATGGTAGTTGATAAGTTGAAGGGTCAGTTGGATTCTTTTGTCCAAATCCTTCACAATTTAAATTACATCCAAAAAAGCGGAGCCAAACAGCAGGCGTACCTGCCAGTTCAGCTTCACCTTGAAACGAATAGAAAATTTCCGAATATCTCATAAACACCTCACAGGTCACATTATAAACTAATAACTATTTAGGAGCTTGTCAACAACTATTCGTATTCAATTTCACCTGTTTCAACAGATTCATCCACACTTAACACATCAATGTGTTGTGTTTCATCAATCACCATGTCATCTTCCAATTTTTGAAGATACTTTGGCTTTCTGGTCATCTTCTTGTCTTTCTTGGTTTCGCTCAATTCCAATTGAGCAGCATCAGCTTGTTGTTTCAAATATTTAATGAATCCATTATCATAGCTTCCTTCATCATGAGCTTGACGAATGATACCTTCAATATCAAGTGATTCAATATACCGATATTTTGTTTGAAGGTGTTTCTTTTCTTTTTGAATTCTACGCAAAAATGCATAGTAAGTGATTTGTGTGAAGTAGGCAAATGGGTTGCTTGATTTCTTGGGATCGAAGTTGTCCATATAGATGAGACAATTTTCAATGGCATCAAGAATCATATCTTCACGGAAGCTATAATTGATGAAGTTGCTCTTGTATGCTAAATGATTAGCAATTTTAATGAAACAATCACCAATGTAATCTGGAACCTGAGGACGTTCTTCATTGTGTCGTTTAGCTCGGTTCACTTCTTTTTTATACTCAACAAGTGCTGCTAGAAACTGCTTGTTGTCAATGTAATGTTTACTCTCTTCCTTCTTCTTCGCCATAATATTCTCCATGATAATCATCAATTTCAATGATGCGAACATCACCATTATTCACTTCACGCAGCAAATCATTAGCTGCATCAGACCGTTCTTCTTGTTCTAAAAACTTTTGTCGGCTTTCTTTTGCTTGTGTAACATAGGTGACATATTGTTTTTTCACTTCACGCTTCATATCACCAATGGTCAATACTACATCGGTGCTAATTGTAAATTCTTCACCATCACTTAATCCCATCCAAGGACGAAGCATAAAGCTTTCACCAATTACATGGTTGCCCTTTCTAGTTTCTTTCATAGGGACTACTTGAACAGGGATGCTCAAATGAAGATGTGTCTCAGCGGCCGTGGACTTTACATCCCGTTCCATGTTACACAGAATGTTTTCACCTGTTTTCAATTTTACAATCTTGAAATATCCATCTTCGAGATTATGCATTTAAAGGTACCGTGAGAAGTTTATAATCAAATCCTTCTTCATTGTATATCTTCACTCGCTCAATTAGATGCAATAATGTGTAATTTTTATGCGACTTCCATGATAAGTTGTCACCTATATCATATAACTTACAACTTGTTTTTTGTTCACCTAAACGCAATCCACGACCAATACTTTGTAAGTTTCTGATACGAGATTTCGTAGGTGAAGCAAACACAATGTTGTGGAGGTTTCTAATATTTATGCCTGTAGAGAACGTACCGTAGGAAGCTAGAATGATGGCGTTCTTGGATTGTTCAGTGATGGCTCGAACTTGTTCTCTGTCTTTAGCTTCCACACCACCATGAACAAAAAATAATTCTCGCCCATCTTCTATTTTTTCATTGAACATTTCATATAAAGGTTCACCGTGTTTCTCAACATACTGAAACAACACCAAGGTGTTACCCTTTTGATCCAACACTAGATTACGAATGAACTTGTTACGCTTTGGATGTGTCACCAACCAATCAATTTCTTCTTGGTAACTAAACTTCTTACACAATTGTTTTTCTTCATCTGTGTAATCTAATGTCACGCATCGAATTTTCAAGTCTGCCAATTGATTTTCATCCATCAACTTCTTGGTGCTTGTCACCTTGTACACGGCACCAAACAATCCTTCCAACACTAATCTATGTGTCTTGGTACCATCAAGTGTGCCTGTTGTTCCAATCTTGAAAGGTGCCTTGGTGCACTTGTGTAAGATGGAAGACAACGACTTGGCTTTGAACAAGTGGCATTCATCACCATACACAACATCAAAGTTTTCAAAGAAACTTTTTGGCATCTTGTAGATGCTTTGCCATGTGGAAATCACCACAGGTACGTTTGTGATTTTTTCTTTGCCTGAATAGATGCGAGTGCAATTCTCGGACGCCTTCCAATCGGATCCTGTGGCGTAGTCGGCAAAATCTCCATACATTTGTTCCACAAGACTTGTGGTGGGAACAATGATGAGCTGCCTACGATTATGTTGTTGATGCCAACGCACCAAGGTGTAAATGATAAGGCTTTTACCACTTGCTGTTGGAGATAACAGAAGTGTTCTTCCCGTTTTAATTGCTTCATGAACAGCATCAGCTTGATATTCTCGAATGTTTACTGGCTTGCCATTCGAGTGGTAGTTCAATGAAGAAATAAACGAAGCAACATCACCGACATCAGAGACAGGCCGACAGTTGTTAACAAATGCATAGCCGTTTCTTTTACAAAATTCTTCGACATAAGAAGATAATCCCACATACAATTCTTTGGTGAACAAACTCAATAGTCGAATTTTTCCATCCCAAAGTTTTGCACGATACTGAGGTGTGAATTGTGCGCCAGGTACAGCAAACGTGAAGAAGTCATTCATCTCCAACAACACATCAGGTTCTGCATCTACTCGGAGATAAACTTCATCTTTTTTATTTATCGTAACTGTACTCACAAGCCACCGTTTGTGAATTTATACCATTCAATGGCAGACTTCACATCCCAGGTTCTGCTATTGATGCTTTTTAATATCTGCTCTAGTTGATATAAAACCGTTTTGATGTATTCCACTTTATCTGTGATTTGAATGATGTCATCATCTGTGGTCATGACTTCATCCATTTCATTCTTTAATGGACGATTATTTAAATACTGGTCCCAGCCTAGTTCAGCTAGTTCCTCTTTGGTTAATTCACCACGATAATATTTAAACTTCAACTTGCGCAAGCGAAGATAATCAGCTTCAGCCTTACGAAATTGTAGGCGAACTGATGTTAACATATTCAAATATTTTGCATGTAATTCTGGTACTCTTGCAGCCGCACGACCAAGATTGGTTTGATCCACTTTGCAATCTTCGGCCCACATGGCTTGAATTTCTTGTAGTTTCATAACACCTCCTCACATACTTCAATTATAAACTACTATTCCATTTTTGTCAAGCCAGAGATGTTACTGTAAACATCCGATATCTAAACACAGCCTGAGCAGCAAAATATTGTGTATCGCCTGTGGATACATCGAATTCAATACCAGTTAATCCTACTGGGAAACAATCCTTAAACGTGAATTCCACAACTGGTTGGTAATCACTATCTAATGCCAACAATGTGGCATCACTATATTCAGCGGCATCTGTGGAACGTAATCCAGGACGTGACCCAGTGGCAGAAACATTGCCTTCAGGTGATATCGTGGAAGCACCACCGAATCGTGATTGAAATTGATTATGGCTTTCTGGGAATCCTAATGCAATAATCCAGTTGTATAATTCAATGTAGTTGGCCATGGTTTCTTGAATAAGAAACTTAATGTTCAATTCACCAAAATCAATCTTTTCACCTGGTTTTGGGATGTTCACAAATGGTGTAGGTTGAATTGCAAATCCTAGATTGACACTTGGGATGTTTGCGGATTGACAGAAATATGTTACTTGTGGGAGATTTTGAATAAGAAAATAGAAACCATTAGGACGTAAAAAGTCCAACATATCTGGTTGTCGTAAATCCCATTGAGTAGTTGCCATGTGTTAATCCTGTAGAGTTTCTAATATTTATATGACACAAAAGGAAAAAGAGAGCCCTTTCGGACTCTCTTTCCCAATTTTTACCTGCTACTATTATAGAAGGTTTGTTACTGCGAACAAACGATAGTAGTGGTTACGGTCAGCAGTGAATGTATCTGCATCTGTTGTACCGTCTGATTGTGTTACGAATGGATTTGCAATCATGCCGTAACGTGTCTTGAATCCAATCTTAGGTTGGAATGTTGATGGGTCGATTGCGCGAACCATTTGGAGAGGAACGTATGGGCAGTAGAACAAACCTGCGTCATATGCGTTTGAACCCTTGTAACCAACCATCACGAATTGTGATGATGCTGATGTGTTGGCTGAGTATGGGTCGATGAATACCTTGTAACGGCCATTCAATGTACCTGCGAATGTGTTACCAGTGTCATCTGATGAGATGCCATCGTTGCCTGAAAGAGCTGGGGTGTAATCCAACTTACCAGCCATTGCTAGAGCTGCTGCAACGTCTGATGAGCAAACGATGAAGTTACCGCGACCGCGACGTGTTTCTTGTGCGATTACGTTTGCATCACGTTCGATTTGGAACATCAAGCCCTTGAAGCGTTCTACTGACCAACGACCGTTTGAGTCTACGTCAAGGTCGAATGTGCCTGCTGTTGCTGTTGAAGCAGCACCTGGCTTTGCAACCTTGTAGATGGTACGGATAACTTCACGGTTGATTTCAGCAAGAATTTCTTGTGAAAGAATGTTGGCCAATTCAGCTTCTGCATCAAGACCGTGAATTGCCTTCAAGTCTTGTGCCAATTCAACTGTGTATTCAGCCTTCAAAGCACGTGACTTTGCAGTTACTGTGGTCTTTTCGATTGAGAAGGCCATTTGTTGAAGGGTGGTTGAATCACCGAAACCTTCAGCTGTTGCTGTTGAAACACCTGTACCAGTGGTGTATGAACCTGATACTGGGTTTGAACCAGCGTGTGAACCAGTGCCTGAGAAGTCTGTGTCAGCTTCGTTGAATAGAGCTTCTGTGCCTGATTGTGTTGAGTAGTGTGACTTCATGGCGAAGATTAAGCCAGTTGGACCAGTCATTGGTTGAACGCCGGCTACGTCATAAGCCATCAAGTTTGGAAGTGAACGACGAACCAATGAGATAAGAATTGGATCGTAGGTGTCAATTGCTGAACCTGTTTGGTTAACGTGTGTTGCTTCGAAAAGAGCTGCCTTTTCTTCACGCAATGCCTTTTCTTGGTTTTCAAGTACAACTGCTGTTACTGCGCGCTTGTAGTTGTCCTTGATTGATGGGAGGTTGTCGTGGTCCAATACTGGAGCCCACTTCTTTTGTAGATTTTCTGAAAGAAACATTCTTGTTCTCCTGTTACTGTTTGTTTTGTTAAACGTTACTATTATTTATACAAGTGGAAATTTTTAGAACTTGGTACGAGCGATGCGAGCTGCATATTGTGCTACAGTTCCAGATGTTTCTTCAACAATTGGTTGTTCTTCTGGAAGAGCTGTAGTTTCAACAACGTTCTTTGGGAAGTAGTTGTTCTTGATAACAGTTAACTTTTGTTCGAAAAGTTCTGCGTTATCAAATTCTACTTCTTCAACTAAACCATGAAGTTTTTCTGCTTCAGTTTGTGCTAGGTCAGCGGTGACCTTGGCAAACACAGCATCGCGCTTTGATTCAGTTAATGCCTTCTTGAGTTCTAGAGCTTCTGCCATTGAAGCATTGGCCACTGCGGTCAATTCTTCAATTTGATTTTGCATTTCGCCAAGAACATCATATTTTTCTTCTGGTACTTCAATGTAGTTTTCCTTGAACAACACCTTGAGACCAGCAATGAAATCTTCTGTGACTTCTGCACGTAGGCCGCTTTCCACGGCTACAGCATTTTGTTCCAACCATTGTTCAACAACATAGTTGAGGTAGGCATCTACCTTGTTTACCAATTCTTGGTGCATTTCTGCAACAACTTCGGCAGCTTGTTCAGCAAGAACATCTTCCATGATTTCCATTTCATGAGCTACACGAGCTGTTACTACAGCTTCAAACAATGAAGCAGCCTTGGTCTTGAATTCTTCTGAAAGTTCTGATTCAGTTGAAAGAAGGGTTTCTACATCCTTTGATAATTCTTCCTTCATCTTCACCTTTTGAGCTTCTACACGCTTGGTTACATCACCTAGCTTGTATTCACCCTTGGCGGCGCGAGCTGATGCTTGAGCGCCTTCTACTTTCTTCTTGACATCACCTGGTTGATAAGCTTCTTCAACTTCAGCTTCAACAACTTCTTCAGCTTCAACTTCCATTTCTACCAATTCATAGTTTGCCTTTTCTTCATCTGACAAAGCATTGAATTCTTCTTCTGAAATGAATTCTTCTTCAGCAGCTTCTACTTCAGTTTCTTCCTTCTTTACAGCTGGCATTGAAGGATTGGTCTTGCCATCATTTACCTTAGCTGCTTCAGCTCTCTTTTTCTTGAAAGCATCAATGGCTGATTGTACTGCAGGAGTTGGCTTGATGACTACAGCTTCTTCAACTTCTGCTTCTTCCTTGTAGACGTTGCCAGCGTTTGATGCTTGATTTACAACTGATGATGGATCAGCATGTGTGGTGAAGTTTGGAGCTGCACCGGCACCTTGACCCTTCAATTCAGCTGCCTTCTTCATCTTGGCGGCTTGTGTCTTGCCTTGTGTTTCTTGGTCATCTTCTGATTCAACTGATGCTTGTTCTGATGAACCTTGTGCCATTGGCTTTGATTCCATTGCACCGGCACCAGCAGCAAGACTGTTTACAGGATTACCTGGCTTTGCAGCTCCTGAAACATTCATCATTTGAACTTCTGGTTTTTCTGATGAACCTTGAGCCATTGGAGCTGCTTCTTTGTTGTTACCCATGCCTGGGAAAGCTTCATCCAATTGGGCCTTTGTATTCATCATTTCACGAATCTTGTTTTCGATTGAGGCCATTTAACTATCTCCTTATTAGTTACAAACGTTACTATTATTTATACAGCTTTTACTTCTTAGAAAGACTATTTAAAAAGTTTTCAAAGACACGTAGTTTCACTTCTTCCAATTGTTTCTTTTTGGTGGCTTCGATTAACTTCTTGGTTTCATCAATGTTTTGGTAAGTCCAGCTACCATTTACGAACATCCATTCTTTGTTTTCCATGATGCCTTGAACGAAAGCATCTGGTGCTGAGGGGTCAGCCACAATGTCAGCTGCAGTGGCTAGATAGAAATCTTCTTGTACTTCATTTACACCATCACGTTCTTTCAAAGTACCCATACCACGTGATGATACGCCAAGTTGTGCGCCGCCTTCAATCAATCCCTTCACAATGTTACCCATGGGAGTATTGAGAATCTTGGCACGACCCACATAGTTGTTTCCATCTTCCTTCAATGAAGTGATGATGTGTGATACACGGTCAAGATTGATGGTAGGACCTTCTGGGTGACCGAGTTCACCAAATGCACGCTTTGATTCCACATATTCCTTCATGTAACGTGCCACTTCTTTTTCCATCACGGACTTGGGATAGATACGATTGTTTCTGTTAGCTAGTTCGCTTTGAAGAAACACGCCTTCGATATACAAATCTTTATTTGTGCCTTCAGTAATGACTTGTACGTTTTCTACAATTTCTGAAATGAGTTTCATTATGGTATCCTTATGTCAATGGGTTTACGTGTTGAGTATCACCGTAACCAGAAATTTTTACAAGTTCGATAATTACTGTACCACCACCTGCAGGTGTTACTACTACTATGTTGCTTCCTTGTTCACGATTATCAGAAAATCCGTTGAATTCAAATTCCCGAGCTCCTGTCAATGCCCATAATTGAACAGAGTTTCTTGTAATGGTGGCGTTGCCTGAAGGAACTGACCAATGAATGGCTGAGATGTTCACCTTGGGTGAAGATGCTGTTTGACTGGCTGTTGCCAATGTTGCATCTAAATCAATGGTTTCAGTAGCACCTGTACCTGAAATAGCGACCACACAATGGATGGGAGTCTTTTTTAAAACTGTTAATGCCATTTATATATCCTCTTGTTTACTTTTTCTTTTTATATACAGGGACTGTAACCTTGCCTTTACCTTTTTCTATACCCTTCTTTGTG
>Ga0315909_10003776_pt1 | contig 18252 bp, 12 predicted proteins | sample LakEriMetagenome_11_FD_203527 | JGI IMG/M metagenome (GOLD analysis project Ga0315909, IMG submission 203527) | Freshwater fungal communities from buoy surface, Lake Erie, Ohio, United States - Buoy 2 MA125 | ecosystem: Environmental > Aquatic > Freshwater > Lake | place: USA: Lake Erie, Ohio... | reverse complement strand
GCCAGTGTAAGTTGATCCAGAACCAAGACTGAACCAAACACGAAGCCCTGTTCCGTTATTGGTGAGCCATGTTCCGGTCGTGTCGCCAGCTACGGTTATTGTTTTATATTCAAATGTGTTTGCAGTGTTGATTGTAAAAGTAAATGGGTAAGAACGATTAACCGCGCTATTAGCTAACGCTCCACCAAATGTTCCTGTTAATGAACTACGAACCCAAAATGATAAGGTTACAGTTAAAGCTCCTGAAGCACCCCACCCCAAATCTGCAACATTAAACCCTTCAATCTGTTGACAGAGCGAAAAGTTATCTGCCGCAAGAACTGAATATGCAGATAGCGAAGTGGCAAGAAGTGAGTTTGTGAACCCAGCAGGAGAAGTTGTTGACTGTTGAATTGAGTATTTACTGTTTTGGGTAAGAAATTGCTGCCAACGGTCACATGAGTAATATGCGGAGCCTCCTGCGGGTGTAACACTCGCCCCAGCACTACGCTGATCTATCCGCATATCCCCGTTGATAATGCGGTTGCGTAGAAAGCTGCTGGACATAACCGAAGTGCCGCCAAAGGACACATTGCCACTGGCATCTGTTACCATGTTGGCGGTAGCAGATGAGGCGTTCTGGAAGTTAGTAGCTTTAACGGTACTCATGTCATCACTCCCACAAGGCTTTTAAGTTCTACTACGTCAGCAGCAGCATCAATGTCTATCTGCAACCCTGCGTACTTGTCTCGGATGAGTTGCCTTGCCGCTTCAGCAGCTACCGCCTCAGACGGGATCGTAGCCCTGATGTCCAGTGGCGCGAACTCGGCAGACCGCGCAGAACGACGCTTCTCATGGGCGATGGTCTTGGCCTTGTCTAAGTTGATCGTGATCATGCAGAATACCCCCACGCATTGCGGAACGTGCGGTCAGATGGAATGTCGGACACATCCACAATCTTAAATGGCTTACCAGAAGGTACATCTTTGAGTGCAATTTCCTCAATGGTCATCGTCTCAAGAGCCTCTGGAGCGGGGATGATGATGGAAACTCCACCGTCGTCGTTTGGGTATATGATGCGGTTCATTGGGTTATCCTTTCATCGAAAAATTGAAACACTAGCAATAGCTGGGTCATGGGCAACAGCAGCACTTTGTTCAATAGTTATGATCCTAATGCTTGTTGTCGTTGGTGTAGATGTTCTATCTATTGATGCGTAAACACGATGAGAAGGTGCTGCCGCTGCTGCTTGTATGCCAAATGTAGTGCAATAATTTATATCAGGCATGGCAGTTGTAAAATTAACCGTGTAGTCACCCGTGCTGTTATCCGTAATGCTCGTAACATTGCCACTAGCACGGATAGCCACTACACCTGTGCCATTAAAATTAACCCACGCACGGCAGCCGTATGCCGTTGCTACCGAGCCGTAGCCGGAGTTGAATTGAAGGTTGCTACTAGTGTCGAGGCGCATAAACTCAGTAGCAGTAGAAGCATTGATAAATCGTGTACCAGCAGACCCAGCCGAGAAACACAAAAAATCCGCTCCGTCTTTTCCAATTTCGTAACCAGAGCCTGTAAAAGAAAGTGCGCTATTAAAACTAAGCCCTCCGGCAATGCTAACTTTTTGCGTTGGTGAACTTGTACCAATCCCAACATTGCCAGACGCATTAACACGCATCCGCTCAGTGCCACCCGTCGAGATGGCTACGATATCTGTGCCGTAGAAAACACCCGTGTTGGTGTCAGCACCCTGCACTGCTGGAGTAGCAGCGGAGCCATCAACACCAGCGATACCTGTGGTTCCGTTAATAGTTACCGTCATGGCGTTACCTCAACAACTTCTTCAACTGGAGGATTAGGGTCTGTGAACTGGCCTGTCGCGGGGTCGTATATCCAACCCATGCTGACAGGTGAATCATCTGGTAGACCAACAAGGATCGTTCCTTCAGGTGCTGGATCAACAGACGGATCAGCCATGATCAGGTTTACAACAGTGTTGTCAGAGTTTTGAACTACTGCACATCTCATTATGTGTACTCCCAAATGCGGATTATACCAGCACCGCCAACGCCGCCAGCCGCACCCGCTGCCTCGAATGCTACCGCGCCGCTACCACCACCACCGCCAACGTTTCCAGTGCCTCCAACTACATTGGATGTAGTATAAGTTTTACCAGCCGCACCCCCAGCAAAAAAACTACTTCCACCGCCTCCGCTATTAGCTTGTCCAAAAGCTACTACACCACCACTACTAACGTCTAATGTTTTAACAGAACCATTATTCCCTACACCACCTGTATATGTGATTGTAAAATTTGTTGCTGAACCACCTGCACCACCAACGCCACCACCCGCAGATCTCGAATTACCTTGAAGTGATCCTAAGCCTCCAACACCACCAAGCGCACTATAGGTTGTAGCCCCTACAGTAATGGATGTTGTGCCACCAGTCCCCCCAGTTCCTCCATTATTTGCTACTCCAGCAGTGCCACCTGCTCCAATGGCGTAGGTATAGGATGTTGATGCCGCTACAGATATATAAACTCCACCGCCACCGCCACCACCGCCGCCACCGCCACCGGCACTAGTAGTTCCACTGCTGGTCGCTAGATCAGCACCACCACCACCACCACCACCACCAACTGCCTCAACATAAATTGAGTTGCAACCTGCTGGTGTTGTGTATGACGTGCCAGATGTTAGGATTTGTGGAGCGCGGATAAGCATCCCAGAGATACCAACAGGTGTTCCCGTAATCGTTGGGCTGCTCAATGTCTTATTGGTCAGCGTCTGTGTAGCGGCTAGACCTACAAGCGTGTCAGTCACAGCAGGAAGCGTGAGCGTGTTGGTTCCGGCTACAGCAGGGGCGGTGATCGTTACCGATCCAGACGTTGAGCCATTAAGTGCTACAGGCATCAGACAATACTCCATGTGCTACCGGAAGGAACCGTTACCGTTACGCCACTATTTACCGTGATCGGACCAAAGGTTCCAGCGTTTTTTGTGGCAGGTATTGAATAGTCAGTAGTAACCACAAGATCATTCTCGATGAACACTTTATCAGAACCTCCGCCTGTAGCCCCGGCTCCTGCAGGATCTGACCAAGTAGGAGCTGCTGACGTGCCACCTGATGTTAATACCTGACCTGACGTGCCGTAGTTTGCGCCAGCTATGCCGATCTGGCCCGCTGATGCAATGCGAATACGTTCAGCACTGTTTGCGATAAACGCGATGGTTCCATCTGCTGGCCTTGTTACTGCCGCATTAACAGCAGGAGCACTAGCAGTATTTGTGTTTAATTCAAGATAATTTGCAGCAGCTATACCAGTCACAGTCAACCCAGACAGTGTACCGACTGAGGTGATGTTTGGCTGTGCTGCTTCGGTAACTGTGCCAGCAGTACCGGCTGTAGCCACGTTCAAGTTTGCTACCTGTGTGGTAGACGTGACAACGAGAGGTGCAGCGCCAGTGGTAACATTTGATACTAGCGTTGAAGCTGTTACTGCATTTGATACCCCAAGCGATGTCAATGTGCCAACTGAGGTGATGTTTGGCTGTGCTGCTGTGGTAACTGTACCAGCAGTGGTTGCTGATCCAGCAGTATCTACATTCAAGTTCGCTACTTGAGTTGTGCTTGTGACTGTAAACGGAGCAGTACCAATAGCTACGTTTGATACTAGCGTTGAAGCTGTTACTGCACCTGATACCCCAAGCGATGTCAATGTGCCAACTGAGGTAATATTTGGCTGTGCTGCGGTGGTAACAGTGCCAGCAGTGGTTGCTGATCCAGCAGTTGTGGCACTGCCAGCAGTAGCTACATTCAAGTTAGCTACCTGTGTGGTAGAAGTAACGACCAAGGGAGCAGTGCCAATGGCTATGCTTGACACCAACTGAGGGGCTGTTAACTGTGAACTACTAAAGGTCAAGTTACTGCTAGCACTCATCGTACCAGCGGCATTAAACTGGATTTCCGTGTTTCCGCCTGCTGGGGGTTGACTGCTGCCAACGCTCCATGTTTGGCTAGTAACACCAACAGTGATGGGGTCAGCTGTTATTAACCTATAATACGCGCCTGTGTTAGCTGTGCCTTCACTAACGAAAACAGTGGCACCGCTGTTTAAGATCCCATTAGTAGTATTAGCATCAGCTGATCTAGCCCAGGTTCCATTGCTACCTGAGCCTACAGTTATTACCTCATAGATACCGTTCTCGCTGCTAGTTGATTGATCCTTTACGAGGATCCTGTCGCTTTTGACAAGTGTGATTCCATCAACTAGATTAGTTGCTCCCCCTGATATGCTAGCGATATTGGTGGTAGTAGCGACCCTGACACTGTTTTTATAATCAAAGTCTCTGAGCTGATGATTCCTAAATCGGGTGAGTGCCATCTAAGCATCCTATTTTTATAAGATATTTATCGCTATATAAAAATAGGAAAAACGTTGCCATCTGTTTAGCTGCATAAAATCATAGGTTAAGCCTGTGTTTCGGTATACGATATCTGGATATCAGCAGTAGGTGTTGTTCCTGCGACTAAACAAGTGACTTGGAAAGCCAGGACCTCAGGACCGTTTGGATACATGCCTCGTCCAGGAATTGCTGAGTTGCCTATCTGCTTGACCTTGGTAAGATCTAGTACACCTTGATTAGTGGTGCTGACTGGTATAGCGAACAAGCGCTCTCCCCCTTCCACACCTTGGGCTACGGCTGTGATCGTTAGCGTAAGATCGTTAGCGGTTGTGGCTCCACCCAATGAAGTTCCTAAGATCTTAACAGTGTCCCCTACCACATAACCTGACCCAGCACTGGTTACTGTGACCTGAGCATTGCTTGAGCTATAAGCCGCTGAGGTACTACCATAGAGTATGATTGTCAGCACTGCACCAGTTCCAGAACCAGTTACAGTGGTTGGACTAAGTGCAGTATAAGACGTGCCGTTAGTAGCATGACCAGATGCTTTGGTGCCAGAATAGGTCACACCACCTGTTGTAGCGTTCCTAACTCTACCAATCATACCACCACCACTTGTGGTAAAGATAGGTGCATCCGAAAACTGAGTAAAGCTAGGCTGGAATCCATTAGATGTGTTGTTCAACGAACCCCAAATTGTGCTTTCTGAATCAATGTTGCTGGGATTGAGGATACCTTCTATTAGATAACGTGGAGTGCCGCCTGCTACCTGTATATTAAGAGCATCAAGTATCATCTGCGCCCTGTTGATGAGATCACGACTACCTAGATCACCAACAAATGTGTTTGATACCGACGGTGCCAATCGCATGCAAAAAACTGTTTGTTTTTGCCCCACCGAATTTGGCATACCGTAGTTGTTCTTGTTATATGTGAAAGAAAAACCACGGTCCTCATCAAACCCACCATCCATAAGCACTGCACTACCCCAATGATTCAATGAGGGTGCGCTAGTGCAGCTTAGCAGATTGACGCCTGCGCCTGCTGCATGGCTAGCAGCTACTCCTTGGGTAAAGCTGCGTGATGCACCTTCTACCCATTGAGTGAATGTAGCTGCTCTAGTCAGACCGGTGAGCGTGTTAGTGCTTTTTCCTGTGTATCTGATCACTTCATTGTCGATATTGATGTATACTGGATAAGCTACGGATGCTTGTGGGAAAAACTCAGCGTCTGATAAGGTCAAACTAGTCACAGAAGAATTTATAGCGGAAGCTAGCTTGCCTGTGGGACCTAAGTTAGCAGCTTCATATCTCACAGGTAAGTTACCTGAGCGGAAATAGGCTTCGTCATTATTATTGTTATTCTTCAGTCGATGGCATAGCACGAACTCTCCCTTAGGCCCACGAACCATGAAATCTACGAAACCTGCACCATACCAAGTGTATTGTATACCTAGCATCTGCATCTTACCGATATCAATGTTGTAACCGCTAGGACCAGTGCCATTGATCTTATCAACGTTGAACTTTGACTGCTGGACTCTGATCTCTTGCACTAATGCCATCTTCACGCGAGTCTGATTAGTATAGCCACGAAATTCTGGAACCACAGTCATGGTAGAGTCGTCGGTTATGCTAGTGACAGTATGTGTCATACCTCTGATAACCACATCATCACCTACCTTGAGCTGCTCAGTAAATTTAGTAGTAGTGTCGCCAGTGACTAGATTTGAACCTGCAGCCACAGATACTAAACCTGCAGTTTGGAATGTAGCAGCACGTTTTACAATATTTAAGAATTGACCATCGAATTCCCAATAGATACCATTTTGATCATCAAATATACCTGCTTTGACTGAACCACCATGATAACCTGTTACAGTTATTCGTGGCTGTGGACCTATCACAGGATCAGCACTGCTCAGCGTTTCTTGGGCTTCTACTGTAAATGATGTATCGCTGACTATGCTTTGCACTATATAAGTGGCGTTGTAGCCACCAGTTGATACACCGCTCATCTTGATCTGTGCGCCAATCTGCAGGTTATGTTCCAGTTCAGTTGTGATCGTGATCGTTGATCCAGCTGCTACTGAGCTACCGTCGGTGGTGATGTTGATGACATCAAAAGTTGAGGTCAGCAAGGTTCCTGAGGTAAACATGATAGCTTTACCTGATTGATAGCGGAAATATTTCTTTGACTGTCTAGCTGCGATAGCACCGTGATGAGGTGTGCCAGTGCCTAACCCAACACCACCATCAAACGGCCTATGTATGAAAAATGCGTTTGGTTTGACATAGACACTACCATCTAAGCTGCTTGTAACAGCAGCGCCAGCTTTGCCTTGATATGTGAAGGTAGTCGGAGTCGGTATGCTTAGAACTGTGAACGGGCCTTCGCCATAGGCTTGGTTGGTTCCTGCGCTTAGATCAACCAGTATAGGTGTTCCTGGGCTAAGACCGTGTGCTGCTGGAGTGGTTACTGTGATGGTCGACGGTGTCGAGCCGTTTGAACTAATCGATGTCAATGGAATAGACGCACCAGTGAATGCGGCGGCCTTCCTGAGGACGCTGTCATACTGATTAAGTGGATAACCTATTTCATAATTGTTATAGCGCCTTGGATAGTAGAACAGCACATCAGTTTCTGATGTTGATACGAAATACAATCCTTCAGAGTTTGAATTCACATGGTTGGTCGTTGAAAGGAATCCACCAGCTGATATAGCGTGTGCAGCCACATGTATGCCTATCTGTGGCACAGTAGAACTTCCTGCTTGGAAGATGCCAGTCAGTAATATGACTAACGATCCTGAAGCAGCCGCATTGGCGCTGGCTGTGGTGCCTGCAGCACCACGAGATATGGTCTGGTTGCCATTCTTAGCCGTGCTGACTGTGGTCAATTTAATGATTTCTTTGTCTGTGCTCAGCTTTTGTATCACAGCACCATTGATCATCGTGTCCTGAGGAGCTATGTTATACCAACCGCGATTGACCACCATGGTTGTTGAATTTGTAACGCTTGCGATCTGAACTACTTCAACTTCTGTTAGCCTGCGGACTGTAGCACTGGTATTGATATTAGCGCCGGCTGCGTTTGAACCGTTGCGTTGGCGAACGACCGTCAATGTGTCAGTTGAAATACTAGTTACTGCCATGACTTCAAAGACACCTGATGTAGCTGTCTGAACCATGATGAAGTCACCAGCTGCGATCGCAGCAGATGCTACACCACCACCGGCGCAAACCAATGAAGTGGTAGCAGTGCTTGTGATGCCAGTAGCGACCGTAGTTCCACCTGCGCCTGAATCAGATAGCATTACAGCGAGATCATTCGCTGAAAAACTTGTGGTTGAGTTCAGCGTTAATGTCCGCTGGTTAGCAGATGTGATCGCCGCGGTTAGATAGTTTGATGTAGGCACTGAGTTAGTCTGGTTTACCAACAGCGCATAGCAGTTAGCAGCGAAAGCTGAGGTCGCTTGGTTTGATAGGTTGACTGAAGTATCTGCATTGTTAGCGATAGTATCTGTGCTGGCTACAAGCGTAGCATAACCAGTGGTCTCAAAAACAAGGTCTGAACCAGGTTGTTCATAAATGCTAGGCACATTAGAATTAGTAGCAGTTGACTGCCATTTTGTGTTTTGCAATCCATATTCAAAGTCAGCATCAATCAGAGCTTGCGGTTCTGACGTCCTCATGCGCTCGATAGCGTCTGTGCCAAAATGCCAGGGACGCACTGTCTGGGCACCATCTTGTGATTCAACGTAAATCGTTAGATCATCACTTGCACTCATAGTGCTAGAATCAAATTCTAATGTAAGGGTGGTCACACCATCCGTATGGTATGGAAAGTTTGTATCTTGCGTTGAGCTAAAACTAACTGAACCGCCCAATGAACTATCACTGAAGTTAAAAACAGCTAATTGATCAGTAGTATTAAATATTGCTAAGAAATCGCTTAGTTTCCATCTTCCAGGCACTTTGATCGTGCCTGTATTTGAACCGCCCGGCGCAAACACATAATCATATATTCTTTTCCTTGCCATGTCTTATGCTCCAAAAATTATTGCGTTTGCTAGTATTCTACTAGTAGCGTTAGTGCTTAATCTATCAAAATTTATCGTAGCTGGTGCTATCTTGCTATTGGTTACCGATGCATCAGATGGGGTGCCTGTGATACCAGTATCACCCATAATGAGTCCAAAGAAAGTCGTTCCCGGGGCAGGCGCGGTAGCAAAAGTTATCTGGTTATTATTGATGCTAAAATCAACTAGTGATTTCTTAACGGCACCATTTAAGACAATAAGAGTTCCTAAACTACTAGGATTTACCGGAACGCTAGATACTGTCAGATTGTAAGTCAGTGTTGAACTATCAAATGATGACCCAATGTTGTCTAGCGATCTAAAATTTCCCAATACTGGCTGAGTTCCGAGGTAAGCCATTTAATTTCGTCCCACTACTACTTCGATGATCTTGATATCAGTCCCAGGATGGTGTTCTAAGCTCTTGCCTATCACGCTTCCTGGTTCATATAGTATCTTATTTAGCTTCTCAGCGACACCTGGAATGTCAGATGCAACCACGATGTCACCTTTGCTTACCGGTCCTTTGACTTTGCAGGGAACACGTCCTTGCAGCGCAACTGGTAACCATGTTCCTGATCGACTGCTATCATCGTTCATCAGATAAGCTGGTTGGGTTGATATCACACCAGCTACCTTAGGATCATGGGTGATAGTGGAAGAAGTTATTTCTTTTTCTCCACCAAACACAACCACAGTGGCTGGATCATAGTGAACATCAGATTCGTAATTCTCAGCCAAATCTGCGTACTGTGCTGAGCTTGATAAGCCCCAAATGTTGCTCCAACGGGCACTGGTGCCACCAAGTTGGATAGTGCCGTTGGCGTTTGGTACGATAGAACCGCTCACAGTAAGACCAGTCAATGTGCCAACGCTTGTTATATTACCTTGGGCAGCAGTGGTAACAGTACCAGCAGTAGCCACGTTCAAATTTGCTACCTGTGTGGTAGACGTGACTGTGAATGGGGCAGTGCCAATAGCAACGTTTGATACTAGTGTGCTTGCTGTCACTGCATTGCTCACAGACAAACTGTTTATTTTAAGATTGGCTAAATTATAACTTGCATCACCAGTGTCAACTACTGTGGTAGGTTGGACGGTGAGATTTGTAAACATCTGATAACTGCCGTCAGTCACGTCTCTAAAAACACCATGAAATCTAGTAACCGGCCCGCCGTCTACGAACTTTCCAACAAATCCTTGATCATACGAATCACCTGAATTGGTATCTGCTAAGAACACAAATGGATCTGCGATTGCCAAACTTTCACTTGAAGTGGTAGTGAAAGTGCCATTGACCGTGAAATCACCAGCGACTGATAAATCATCAGTGACAAAGAGCTTGCCTGCTATACCTACACCACCAGACACTACTAAAGCACCTGTTGATGCAGATGTCGAAGCAGTGGTGCTGGTTATACGCACATCTCCGCCTGCATAGAGATTGCCGGACATACCGACGCCACCAGTAACAACCACAGCACCAGTGCTAGTACTGCTGCTGGCAGCACTAGAGTTAATGCGAGCCCTTTCCGCACCATTTGCTACCAACCCCATACTGGTACCGTTTGGCCAATATATACCACTGGTAGCTGCGGAAGTGCTGTTCACAGTAGGGGCAACCGCCGTACCAGCGTCAAATGATTGAGTTGTTACTGATATCGATTGCAGAGCACCAGCTCTGTATATGACCGTGATATTATTAGTGCCTGCTGTGGGTGCGCTCACAAATAAAAGTTGTAGATTTATAGCACTATACGCCACAGTTGGCATTTGCTGGGTATTTCCGATGAAAACCTCTAGATCTGAGGCCCTGCTAACACTTCTGCTAAGTGTAAACTGCAAGGTGGATCCATCCCCACTGAATGTTTCACTATGGGTAGAAAGCAAGCTCTGCTGTGGTGTTAATCCTACATATGACATATCATGCGATTTCCATTATGCTCATTACTGCATCTAAACTAGTGGCAGTGTCACTTTTGATTTTGATACTATCACCAGTATTCAAAACAATCTTTTGATCACCACCTATAATCACTAAGCTACCGCCAGATGGTATTGGGGCATTCTTAATCAGATAAAAATCATTAGTGGCATCGTTAAGTGTGCAGTCCACGTTGATACTTCCGCCGGTGGTGTTACTCAACGTCAATCCCACTATAACCGTCTTAGTGCTCGCACCTACTGTGTATGATCCCACCGCTGTAAGCGATGTTCCTATGTTCCTAGAAAGTTTTCTGTTAAATGTATTTGCCATTATCAATTTATCCTAATGCAATAGCCAGAGAAACAGCATCATCTGTTGACGCTGCTGGCACACCGTTTATATTTATGCTTACTGCATTCACCTCGGCCCACTGATAAACAGAAGTTCCTAAGCTCACTGTATTGTTAGCATTAGGCCTTATCGTGTTACCTGTCGCTAACCATCTCACAGTTCCATCTAGCGTAAATGTCACGGTTCCTGTCCCAGAGTCAGCAACAACTATAGATGAATCACCTTCTGACAATGACGTCACAGTGGTTGTGGTGGTTAGCAATCTGATATCAATTTCGTCTCCTAGCAAAGGAGCTTCAGTAAATGTTAAAACGGTACCGCTGACCGAGTAAGCTAAAGCTGGTGTCTGAAGAACACCGTTAATAGCCACGAGAGTAGCTGCTGTGGTGCTATTTAGATCGAGTGTGAATGCTACTGTGCTACCATCACCTGCTAAGCTCTGATATGCTATGACAGTGAAAGAACCAGCTGTTGATGACCATTCAGCGCCATTATAAAATTCTAAGAAAGATGAACTTGTATTGAATCGCACCATACCTGATACTACACTTCCACCACCCGGACGTTCACCTGTGGTTCCTTTTGGAACGATAATTGAATTCGTAGCATTTATATGCACTGCTGCGTTTGCATTTGGAGAACTTGTTAAAATACCCAATTGGGCGGTGGTAGATTTTGTATAGATAATAGGATTAGCACTGACGGAGGTGTTACCATAAACATAAAATTCAGGGTCCGCACCAGAACTATTAACTACTACGTCACCGGTTCCGTTAGCGTTGAGATTGATATTACCGTTTGTATCTATGCTACTGATTGTATTATCTGTGAGCCTAAGATTTGCTATATTAGCAGTCGACGATATGTTTGCGTTACCGGTGACAGTAAACAGACTACCGTCAAAAAGTAAGTTTGCATTAGAAGTTAATTCTTTGTTAGTGCCAGCATAAAATACCTGGTTAGTAGTACCGGTGCTAATGATCACATTACCAGTGCCATTTGGACTGATATCAATGTTACCATTGGTGTTGCTGCTGGATATAGTGTTTCCATTGATATTGATATTGTCAACATCTAGTAAGTTTAGTATTCCAACACTGGTAATATTTGGCTGTGCTGCGGTGGTTACTGTGCCGGCTGTGGTTGCACTACCAGCTGTGGCTACATTCAAATTAGCTACCTGTGTGGTAGACGTGACAGTAAAAGGTGCCGTACCAATAGCAACGTTTGACACTAAGGTTGAAGCAGTAACAGCACCACTTACACCCAGTGATGATAGTGTACCAACTGAGGTGATGTTTGGTTGTGCAGCAGTGGTCACAGTGCCGGCGGTGCCAGCAGTGGTTGCTGATCCAGCAGTGGTTGCTGATCCAGCAGTGGCCACATTCAAGTTTGCTACCTGTGTAGTTGAAGTGACTGTGAATGGCGCAGTGCCAATAGCTATGTTTGATATAAACTGGGTAGCTTGGATAGTTGATGTAGCTTGGACTGCGTCATTGAGATTGATATTACCAGTGCCATTTGGACTAATATCAATGTTGCCATTGGTGTTGCTGCTGGATATCGTGTTTCCGCTGATGTTGATGTTATCAACATCTAGAACAGTCAACACACCAACGCTGGTGATGTTAGGTTGTGCTGCGGTGGTAACTGTACCAGCAGTGGTTGCTGATCCAGCAGTAATTGCCGATCCAGCTGTTGCTACGTTAAGGTTAGCTACTTGGGTAGTTGAATTCACAATAAAAGGAGCAGTACCAGTTGTTACATTAGCTTTGAATATATTAGCGTGTATCGTACCGTATGATCCGGAGATCACTCCGGATACTTCTGTAGCATCTGAGAAATAATCTAATTCACTTGTGTCATTTTGCCAACCTAAGAAAGCATGCTTATCACTGGTCTTGTAATAATGAAACTTGAGGCCGATGTCACGTCCGTCATCTGCTGTCAATGCTGCTAAGTTTGGCTGAGTATGTAGGTTAATAATCGAATCTTCAACTACTAAATCTTGGGAACCAATGCTTGTTGTGATTCCTTGAACAGTTAAGTTACCAACGACAGTAACGTCGGTATCGCTCATAGTTATAGCTACGTTGCCTGTACTGCTTCGTATGTCGTTACCGTTGATTCGTAAATCGTTTCCAATAACTACGTTTCCGTTAGAGCCACCTACGTTTAGAGTGGTTACAGTAGCGTTAGCAATGTTAGCTGTGGTAGCAGCACCAAAGGTTAAATCACCACCATCAACTTGAAGGTCGTTTTTGATAATAGTTGTACCAGTAGCAGAACCAATATTAACTGCGGTAGCGGCACCACCCAGATTAAGTGTAGTAACTGTAGCGTTGGCGATGTTAGCAGTAGTTGCAGCACCAAATGTTAAATCACCACCATCAACTTGTAAGTCGTTCTTGACTATAGTTGTACCAGTGGCAGCACCTATGTTAACTGCGGTAGCGGATCCACCTACGTTTAGAGTGGTTACAGTAGCGTTAGCAATGTTAGCTGTGGTAGTAGCACCAAAGGTTAAATCACCACCATCAACTTGAAGGTCGTTTTTGATAATAGTTGTACCAGTAGCAGAACCAATATTGACCGCAGTTCCAGCACCAGCAAAGTTAACTGTGGTAGCATTGGCATTGACTATATTAATTGTGGCTGCTGTGACTGTGAAGTTACTACCATCTAAGTTTATGTTGCCGTCAACATCGAGGTTATTGTTTATGTTTGTGGTGCCAGTAGCCGCACCAATCTCGAGCGTGGTTGCAGCACCACCGAAGTAAATTGTTTGTGCAGTATTGTTTGCAAGAGAGAATGTTGTGTCTGCAACTGCTAAAGTTGATACACTACTGTCGCCGGAACCCACTGTAATTTGTCCTGCAACCTCTAAATTGTTACGAATATTGGTAGATCCGCTCAATGCGCCCAAATTAATCGTAGTCGCATCATTACCAATATATAAAGTTGTCACCGTTGCATTAGCAATGTTAACAGTCGTAGACGACCCAAATGTTAAGTCACCACCATCTACTTGGAGATCGTTCTTGACTATAGTTGTACCAGTGGTAGTGCCGATATTAACTGCGGTAGCGGCGCCGCCGATGTTGAGAGTGGTGGTCGTAGCATTGGCTATGTTAACCGTGGCCGCACTCGTTGTTAGAGATCCGCCATCTAAATTTATATTACCATCAACATCGAGATTGTTCTTAACTATGGTCGTACCAGTAGCAGCACCTATGTTAACCGCAGTGGCTGCGCCGCCGATAGCTAACGTAGTGACAGTAGCATTAGCGATATTAGCTGTGGTAGCTGAGCCAAAAGTTAAGTCACCACCATCTACTTGCAGGTCGTTCTTGACAATCGTGGTTCCGGTAGCTGCACCTATGTTTACTGCTGTTGCTGCTCCACCCAAAGCTAGTGTAGTAACAGTAGCATTAGCGATATTAGCTGTGGTAGCTGAGCCAAAAGTTAAGTCACCACCATCTACTTGCAGGTCGTTCTTGACTATAGTTGTACCAGTAGCAGCGCCAATATTGAGAGTGGTTGCAGCAGTTGCGAAACTCACAGTGGTGGCATTAGCAGTAAGCACATTAGCTGAACTACTTGTCGTTGTTATGTCACCACCAGTGGTGATGAGATTGCTAAATTTTATATCTGCATAGCTTGTAACCGCTACAGTACCAGCGGTCGTGCCATCATCTGTGGTGGTGATCGCTTGGAATCTATCGTTTGTTTCATCCCACAGGAAAGCTGCATTATTTGATGTGCCACGTTCTATTAACAAGCCCGAATCTTTGCTTGGGGTACCAGCCTCACCACGAGACAACACTATCATCGGATCTGCTATTAAGGTGTTAGTCGTGTCAACGACGGTAGTAGTACCTTGCACGGTCAAGTTACCATTGATTGTCATGTTACCCGAATAGCTTATCGGATCTGACAGCAACCCTCCTGTGATCGATCCTGCTACTAGCTTGGCGCTAGCTACGATGGTCGAATCTGTTACTTGGTTGTTTTTGATCCTAGTTAGATAAGTTGGCATAACAATCTCCTGGCAATTCTGCTGGGATATTTATAGCAAACTATGATATAAATCTATTAAGGGTAATAACGGGTTATTTAGAATAATAAGACGTTATTTAGAAAGTAGTTGTTCTATTTTAGAAATGTTTGATCAGCACCCTGCACTGCTGGAGTGGCAGCGGAGCCATCAACACCAGCGATACCTGTAGTTCCGTTTATGGTTATGGTCATGTTACGCTCCCGGCCTTGTAGGCCAAGTTGGGTTTAATGGGTCAGTGGTATTGACAGGAAGATCACGCAGTGCTTGTCGATATGTTGCCCACGCTGTCTGTGTTTCTGTTGACATTGCCATCCAACGATCAACAATTACGTTGATATCACTTTGTGCAAGTAATACATCACGATCAATTCGCAGTTGTCGTAATGCACGATCAGAAGCCTTAGCTTCCCATGCAGCCTCTTCTGCCAAACGTTCAGCAATTTCGTCTGCTGTTAATTCGACAGCTACACCATCAACCATCTTGTGCATTAGCCTACGATCCCTTCAAGAGTAAATGTACCAGTAGTAATTGTACCTGCTGTTTGAAGAACCCTGATAGCGTTCATTGCAGTTGATCCAGTTTGATAACTTAAAAAAATTGCTTTTCTTGGTTCAGTGCTAACACCTTTAATTGACCAACCCCATAAAGTAGTTCTTTGTGCAATATTAAAATTAGTTATAGTGAATTCATAAGCAAGTCCTGTGTATGTTCCATATCCACTTGGATGAAGTAAAAAATAAGGTGCAGTGGTGTCTACCAAACCTGTTGCTGTAGCACTGGTAGGCCAAACCTCAGCATTAATATACGTGCTGGTAGCCAAATAAGTAGCACCATTGTCACTTGACAGCCTTAAAACTGAACCGGAACTACCAGTAGATGCAGTTATATTCTGTGCAGATAAACGCAATCTAGAGTAACCGCTAAGGCCAGTAAAATCTATCGAAGAGGAAGCACTTGCAGTCTGCGTTGATATAACTGTCCATACACCTGTATTAGGAGTAGCCCAAGACGGAGCCGCTGACGCACCACCTGATGTGAGTACCTGACCAGAAGTGCCGTAGTTTTCACCGCCGATGCCGATTTGCCCTGCTGATGCTATGCGGAGACGTTCAGTCAGAGTCCCAGCATTGCTTGTGGCAAAAGTCAATCTCGCAGTTTCACTACCGAGAGTGCCATTTTCTAGGGTTGAATCAATATACGATATCTTTGCGGTTCCATAATATTGAGCCATGTTTACACCGCCGCCACCGCCTACTGAATCGGCGATGCCAAAAAACCCATAGGTGCTAGTTGGCGTCATTACCGCAAGGCGGCCATAGGAACTGGCTGCTGTAGTCCCGATACCTACTCGACCAGACGAGTCAATACGCATCCGTTCTGTAGTTCCACTTCCACCGTCGGCGGTTGTGCTGAACACCAACCTTCCCGGCATATCGTTATCACCGGGAGTCCCATCTACTGCACCAATAATACTCGCAGCCTGTACAAACTCATTTCCATCAGCGCCAGCAAAAATGAGTGCGCCAACGCCATCATCAGCTTGAAGAATTGTATATGAATTGACGTCTGTACCGCGAGTAGATGTTAATTCAAGAATACTTCCACCAACTCCGGGAGATGTGTGACGCACTACTTGCATTGCACCAGCAACACCTGAACCACTTACAACCAATTTTGGAGTTGATGTATCTTTATTTGATGGCGTATTGCTTGTTCCAATAAGAGCATTACCTGTTACTGCGAGAGAAGTTAGTGTTCCTGTTGATGTGATATTTGGTTGTGCTGCTGTGGTAACAGTACCAGATGTGGTTGCTGATCCAGCAGTAGCTACGTTTAGATTTGCTACCTGTGTAGTAGACGTGACTGTAAATGGTGCAGTACCTATAGCTACGTTTGATATAAATCTAATAGCTTGCACCTCACCACTACTATTGATCCGCATAGCCTCTACGCCGCCCTCAGCAAAGGCAATCGTATCAGCGGCAGGGAAGAATATACCTGTGTTGGTGTCGCCTGTAGTGGTAATCGCTGGGAGAGACACTGTGCCTGCTCTAAACTCAGTATTTCCGCTCGTATTGATCGTCATCGCCGTGGTCGCACCGTTATTGCCGACCTTCATCACGATGCTGTCGGATGTACCAACACCCGACGTTGATTGTAATGTCAGCGCGGAAGAAACAGCAGTACCGCCAACAACTTTGGGCGTAGCCAATGAAGTCGACGGTGTCGTGCCATCGCTGGCAAAAACACCTAATGTGCCGCTGTTATCTTTCAGCACTATGCTGCCTAGCTTGATGCTAGATCCGCTGAGATAGAGATCGCGCCATCTCAGCGTATCAGAACCAAGATCATAAGTGATATTAGCACCGGGAAGCAATGCAACATTAGATACCTGAGCTATTAAAGTACCGTTGATTGTTACGTTGGCAGTTTCGCTCACATCATTAACACTTACGCTAGTGTTAACATCGCTTAGCACTGTTGCGTCAACTGCTGCGCTTAGTAATCTAACATCAATCACATCGCCTGTTAGTGGTGCTTCAGTGAATGTTAAAGCAGTGCCGCTAACAGCATAAGAAGTACTAGGAGATTGTACAACACCGTTGATGCTAACCAACACACCATTTGTGGTTGCGTTTTGGCTTAGAGTAAAATTAACAGTACTACCGTCACCAGTAAAAGACTGACTGACAATGGGACTCAGACCTGTGACTGTTACCCACTGCCCTCCGCCGTAGAATTCAAAAGTACCTGTCGCTGAGTTAACCCTTATGTCACCTTCAACACCTGCAGGGCGTTCTGATGTACTACCGTTAGGGATGGTAATTGCGTTTGTACCGAGTACTATCGTCCTACCTATTCCGTTTGGATCTAGATAGATGTTACCATTGGAGTCGGTGCTAGAAATTGTGTTTCCGCTGATGTTGATGTTATCAACATCTAGAACGGTCAAAACACCAACACTGGTGATGTTTGGTTGTGCTGCTGTGGTCACGGTACTGGATGTGCCAGCGGTGGCAACATTCAGGTTAGCTACTTGTGTAGTGCTAGTAACCGTGAATGGCGCGGTGCCAATAGCAACGTTTGATTGGAAACGACCTGCTTTGATCACATATCCAGAATTGACTGCTTCTAAATTTGACGCTATTCGAACTACGCCGGTGCCGTCTGGATATAAGGTTATGTTACCGTTGGTGTTAGTTGATTCTATCTGATTACCATTTATCGTTATGTTATCAACAGATAAACTGGTCAATGTTCCAACGCTGGTGATGTTTGGCTGTGCGTTTGTGGTCACTGTACCAGCCAGTGCCACATTGAGGTTAGCTACCCTTGTGGTCGAAGTGACTGTGAATGGGGCAGTACCAATAGCAATGTTTGATATGAGTTGAGTACCTTGTATGGTTGATGTGGCCTGCACATTGCCATTGACCTGGACAT
>Ga0315909_10003773_pt1 | contig 18268 bp, 23 predicted proteins | sample LakEriMetagenome_11_FD_203527 | JGI IMG/M metagenome (GOLD analysis project Ga0315909, IMG submission 203527) | Freshwater fungal communities from buoy surface, Lake Erie, Ohio, United States - Buoy 2 MA125 | ecosystem: Environmental > Aquatic > Freshwater > Lake | place: USA: Lake Erie, Ohio... | reverse complement strand
AGATCATCGGGCGCCGCGCCCAGCGCCTCGGCAATCCCGGCCATGCGTTCGGGAAGCGGCCGGGCCTTGCCCTTCTCCCACGCCCACACTGTCGGCTTACTGACCCCGAGCCGGTTTGCCACGTCGGCCAGCGTCAATCCCGCCTCGCGCCGCAAACGGTTGAGCCGCACGCCCAGCAATTCGCTTGCACCGGTGCGCGGCGGAGCAGCAGTGACCGGGATGGATGCAGCGGCGGTCTCGGTCACCGGGAGGCCAGCCAACTGCGCAGCGGCGAGGGCGGCGAGGGAGAGCGGGGCGCTGAACGCGCAGCCATAAAGCTGCCCGCTGCGCCAGATGATCGCCGCATCCACGATGCCGGCCTCGGGCAGAGCGAGGCTGAAAGCTTCGCCGCTGGCAAGATCAACGCCGGTTTCCAGCAGCAAGCCCGTCACCGAAATGTTGTGGACCGTGACATTCGCGTCCTGCCCGCCTGGCAGCATCCCGCTGGCTTCCAGCCGCAAGGCGCGGCGCATTCCGGCGCGCTGGCCAGAGCCAGTTGCAGGCTGATCGATGAGGGCCTTGATGGCCATGAGGTGCCACTCCGATATTCCGCTGGAAAGACAGCGGCCAGAGTGCGGCTCAAAAGGTTGAACAGGTGTAACCTAACAGAGTTAACAATGATAAAGCGGGCTACCTGTCAGCTAACCGCATCCAGGCCGTAAGCCGTGTGCAGCACGCGCACCGCAAGTTCGGTCTCGTCCTCGTCGATCATCACGCTGATCTTGATTTCGCTGGTGGAGATCGCCTGGATGTTGATGCCGCGTTCCGAAAGCGCGCGGAACATCGTGCTGGCGACGCCCGCATGGCTCTTCATGCCCACGCCGACAACGCTGATCTTGGCGATCTTGCTGTCGGTGATGATACGGTTGAAACCGATTGCGGAGCGGCGATCCTCGAGCAGCGCCTGCGCGCGGGCGAGATCGGATTGCGGCACAGTAAAGGTCACGTCGGTCTCGCCCTTGTCGCGGCCGACGTTCTGAATGATCATGTCGACATTGATGCTGGCCGCGGCGAGCGGCTCGAAGATGTTCGCCACCGCGCCCGGCCGGTCGGGCACGCGGGTGAGGATTACCTTGGCCTCGTTCTTGTCATGCGCGATGCCGGTTACAAGCTGGCGTTCCATCAGGCCCTTCTCCACCAATTCGTCCATTTCCTCGTCCGAGACGATCATTGTCCCGGGCAGATCATCGGCAGGCGGGGCGCCTTCGCCGATAAAGCTCGACAAGACCTGCACCCGCACGCCCTCCTTCATAGCGAGGCCGACCGAGCGGGTTTGCAGCACCTTCGCTCCGACCGATGCAAGTTCGAGCATTTCCTCGTAAGTCACCGCCTTCTGCTTGCGCGCCTTGGCGACGATGCGCGGATCGGTGGTATAGACCCCGTCGACATCGGTGTAGATGTCGCAGCGATCCGCCTTGATCGCGGCCGCGACCGCGACTGCCGAGGTATCCGAACCCCCGCGCCCCAGCGTGGTCATGCGATTGTCCTGCGAAAGCCCCTGGAAGCCGGGGATCACCGCGATCTCGCCGGCTTCGAGCGAGGCGATCAGCGCGTCGGAATCGATCGATTCGACCCGCGCCTTGGCGTGCGCCTCGATCGTGTGAATCGGCAGCTGCCAGCCGAGCCAGCTGCGCGCCTTGCAGCCGAGCGCCTGCAAGGTCAGCGCGAGGAGCCCGCTGGTAATCTGTTCGCCGCTCGCCACCACCACGTCATATTCGGCCGGATCGTACAGCGGGTTGGCTTCGCGGCAGAAATTGACCAGCCGGTCGGTCTCGCCCGCCATAGCGCTCACCACCACCGCGACCTGATCGCCGCGCGCGGCCTGCGCGCGCACGATGTTGGCGACCCGGCGGATACGCTCGGTTCCGGCCATCGAGGTGCCGCCGAATTTCATCACGATACGAGCCAAGGGGCCGCTCCTGCTGGCTGGTGACTGGATGCGCGCGCTGTTAAGGGGGCTTCATGGGAAACGCAAACGTATCAAATGTTACCATTCGCCCCGAAGAAGCGGATTTTTTCGCAAAGCTGGCGCGCGACTGGTGGAACCCCAAGGGGCCTATGGCCTCGCTCCACCAAGTCAATCCGGTGCGGCTGGGGTTTATCCGTCAGGCAATTGACGCGCATTGGCCGGGCGCGGATGGCCAAGCCAGGCCGCTGGCGGGTAAGGGCGCGCTGGATATCGGCTGCGGGGCCGGGCTGGTGTGCGAACCGCTGGCGCGGCTCGGCGCGGCGGTGACGGGGGTTGATGCGGCGGCAGAGAATGTCGCCGCGGCCAGCGCCCATGCCGAAGCCATGGGCCTCGACATCCGCTACATGGCGGGCGAGGTCGCGGGGCTCGATATCGGCACCTTCGATCTCGTCACCTGTGTCGAGGTGATCGAGCACGTGGCCGATAAGCCCGCGTTCCTGCGCGATGTCGCGGCGCGGCTTTCGCCTGATGGCTTGCTGGTGATGTCGACGCCGAACCGTACCGCGGCGTCGCGCGTGCTGCTGGTTGGCGCGGCCGAAGCGGTCGGCTATGTCCCCAAGGGCACGCACCATTGGGAGGATTTCATCACGCCGGACGAGTTCGAAGCACTGCTAACCGAGGCAGGGCTGACGGTCACGGCGAAGCGCGGGATCGCTTGGCGGCCCGGCAAGGGGCTGCACCTGTCGGACGACATGGCGCTGAACTATATCCTGAGCGCGCGGCGGACCTAGGGACATCTGCGGCGCTTCAGCGGACCGTCGCTGAACACGCCTGCCACCCCAGCCTTGGCGAGCATCTGCGCCAGCGTCACATCGCCGCAGCCCTTCGCCTTGGGATCCGTGCCCGATTGCAGCATGGGCGGCAGAAACGTGTTTTCCGGCCGCACCGCCCAGGCGTGGACCGCCAAGCCTGCCGACTTGGCATCTGCCACCAGCGCGGTCGGGCTGCCATCGGGATTGAGGACCATGGCAATATTCGCGCCCACCGCGTCGGCATATTTGGCGATTTCGGCAAGGCCCGTGGGCGTCACCATCTCGGCATAGCGCATCGCGGGTTCATCCGCCGGGCCTTCGCCGGGAGCGACCAGTTGCACCAGCTTGAAGTCGCTGCGCTGTTTCAGGCGCTGTAGCGGGCCAACCTCGAAGCTTTGCACAAACACCGGATCGGCCGCCGTAATGCCAAGCTCGCGCAGATCGCGCAGCAGCAGATCGACCATGTCGATGCCCGCTTCCTGCAACAGGAATTCGGGGTGCTTGAGTTCGGGGTAGAGCCCGATCCGGCGCCCCGCCGCCGCCTCCTTGGCGCGCACCAGCTTCACGATCTCGGCCAGCGTCGGTACCTGATAGAGCCCGTCAAACCGCGCATTGGCGGGCCTCAAGCTGGGGATACGCTCCTTGGTGCGCAGGGTGCGCAGCTCGGCCAGGGTGAAGTCCTCGGCAAACCAGCCCGCCATCTTCTGTCCGTCGATCGTCTTGTCGCGGCGGCGATCCTCGAATTCCTCGCGGCTCGCCACATCGGTCGTGCCCGACAGCTCGTTCTCGTGGCGCGAGACCAGCACCAGATCCTTGGTCACGACCAGATCGGGCTCGATATAATCCGCGCCCTGATCGATCGCGAGCTCATAGGCGGCGAGCGTGTGCTCGGGCCGCTCGGCGCTTGCGCCGCGGTGGGCGATGATCAGCATGTCCTGCGCCGCCACAGGCGCGGCTACAGCCAGCAAGGCAGCAAGGACAAGGCGGGGCTTAATCATGTAACGCTCCTATCGCGGCGCGCGCGGCGGCGAGCCTTTCGTGTCCCTGCCCGGCAATCCGCACAAACGGCACGCCTGCATCCTCCAGCACCTGCGCCACGATCCTTGCAAATCTGTGACGGTCTGCCGGGTCGCTGAAAAAGCGTGTGCCGTCATCGACCCACGGCAGATCGGACTCGAGCAGCAGATAGAGGTCTGCCTTGGGGGCCTGCATGAGTTCCGCGGGCCGTTCGCCGAGCAGCATTTCGCACCAGGCAGCGGTCATCAGCGCATCGGTATCGACGAGCAGCAGCGGCCCGGCCCATTCGCTTGCGGCGGCGATCATCGCCTGCTGCGCGCGACCGATCAGGAGGAGATCATCGCGGGTGAGCGGCTGCTTGTGCACCTCGCAATGGCTGCGGCCATATTCGCTGACCGTGATCGCCCCGGTCTCGGCCGCGAGCTGCGCTGCAAGTGTGGTCTTGCCGGTGCTTTCCGCGCCGTGGAGGCAGATGGTGCGGCGGTAATGGGTTTGCACGGGCCGCGGCAGCAGTGCCCAATGCGCCGCCGGATCGGCGCGGACCGCGCTGCCCGAAAGGCCCGAGAGCGGATCATCCACCAGCCCGAGCACCCGTCCGCCAAGCGGCACAAACAGTCCGCCGACCTGCTGCGCCAACGCCGCGCCGTAATCCTCGCCCGCAAAGAGATAGTCGATTGGTTCAGGATGGGCCGCGGCGACGATGCCGCGCCACACGGGCCAGAAATCGGGGCTATCCCGGGGCGCTTGCGGAACGCTGTCGCCATGCCCCAGAACCCGGCAATCGGGCAGGAGTTCGCGCATCCACGCCAGCCGCGCCTCGCCTGCAATCGGATCATCGGGCAGCCAGCACACCAGCACGGTCAGTTCATCGACCAGCGTCCGCGCCGCGCGGATCAGCGCCATGTGGCCTGCGTGGGGCGGCATGAACTTGCCGAGCAGGAAGCCGCGTTTCGTCATGCTTCCACTGTTTCGCCGTCGCGGGCGGCCTTGGCCCAGACGACCAGACCTGCCGTCGCCAGCACCAGAAACGCCACATACAGCCCGGCGGTAAGGTATAGCTCGCGGTTGATGTAGACCGCCACCGACAGCACATCGATCGCGATCCACAGCGCCCAGTTCTCCACGCGCCGCATCGCCAGCAGGATCTGCGCCACCACGCTCGCACCGGCAATCGCGGCATCGGCATAGGGCAGCGCGGCATCGGTGAAACGCGCCATGCCCCAGCCGATCCCGATCGTTGCCGCCGCCACCAGCGCCAGTGAGACCGCCCGTGCGCGCCAGCCCATCCACTCCACGCTGACCATCTGCGCCAGCCCTCCGGCGCGCGCCCACAGCCACCAGCCCCAGCCCTGCACCGCAAAGAAGAACACCTGCAACGCCGCCTCGCCATAGAGCCGCGCGTCGCGGAAGATGATGAAGTAAAGCGCCACCATCGCCATCCCGAACGGATAGTTCCAGATGCTGCGCCGCACGAGCAGGCCGATATTGGCGAGGCCGAGCGCTACGGCGATGATCTCCAGCGGGTTCATGGCGGGGAGGGCGCCTGGGCCTAGCCGAGCGCGGCGGCCCATTCCTCCGCCTTGAAGCCGACCAGCAACCCGCCCGCGTGCTCCACAATCGGGCGCTTGATGATCGAGGGGTTGGCAGCCAGCAGCGCGGGCGCAGTATCGGCGCTGGCGGCGAGCGCCTTGTCACCCTCGCTGAGCGCACGGAAGGTCGTGCCCTTGCGGTTGACCACCACGTCAAGTCCCGCCGCAGCGATCCAGCCTGCGATCCGCTCGGGGTCAGCGCCTTCCTTCTTGTAGTCGTGGAAGGTGGTGGCGCGGCCCTGCGCTTCGAGCCAGACGCGGGCCTTCTTGACCGTGTCGCAATTGGGGATGCCGTAGAGGTGGATCATGGGGGTCTCCTTTAGCTGCGCGGGCCAAGGTGCGCATCGGCTATCGCCACCGCTAGCGCGTCAGCCGCATCGCTTCCCGCCAGCGCAACGCCGGGCAGCAGCACCTTCACCATTGTGACAACCTGCGCCTTTTCCGCCGCGCCCGTGCCGGTGACCGCCTTCTTGACCAGCCGCGCTGCGTGTTCGTTGACGACAAGGCCCGCCGCGCCGCACGCCGCCAGCACGCAGCCGCGAGCCTGCGCCAGCTTCAATGTCGATTTCGGGTTCTTGTTGACGAAGATTTCCTCCGCCGCTGCGCGGCCCGGCTGGTGCTCGGCGATCACCGCCGCCAGCCCAGCCTGCAAGGCGGCGAGCCGCGCGGCCATCGGCGCGCTCGCATCGGTTGTGATCTGCCCGTTGGCGACATGCGCAATCCGCGCGCCTTCGGAGCGGATCACGCCCCAGCCGGTGGAGGACAATGACGGATCAAGGCCGAGGATGATCAGCCCAGCTTCTCCATCACCTCGTCGGAGATTTCGTAATTGCCCCACACGGTCTGCACGTCGTCATCATCGTCGAGCGTGTCGATCAGCTTCATCAGCGTGGTCGCGGTGGCTTCATCGACGTCGACGCTGAGCGAGGGCTTCCACGCCAGCTTGACATTCTCCGCCGCGCCCAAGGCCTTTTCGAGCTCGCCCGCTACGCCGTGCAGTGCATCGGCAGCGGTCCAAATCGTGTGGCCGTCCTCGGAGCTCTCAACGTCATCCGCGCCCGCTTCGATCGCGGCTTCGAGCAAGGTCTCCTCGTCGCCGGCGCTTACCGGATATTCGATCAGCCCGCGCCGTTCGAACCCGTGGCTCACCGAGCCTTCCGAGCCCAGATTGCCGCCATTCTTGCTAAATGCCGTGCGGACATTGGTGGCGGTGCGGTTGCGGTTGTCGGTCAGCGCCTCGACGATCAGCGCGACGCCGCCCGGGCCATAGCCTTCGTAGCGGATCTCGACATAATCCTCGCCGCCCGCCTGCGCCGCCTTGTCGATCGCGCGCTGGATATTGTCCTTGGGCATCGACTGCGCCTTGGCCGCGTTGATCGCGAGGCGCAGGCGCGGGTTCATGTCGGGATCGGGCAGACCCATCTTGGCCGCCACGGTAATCTCGCGGCTCAGCTTCGAGAACATAGCCGAGCGTTTCTTGTCCTGCGCACCCTTGCGGTGCATGATGTTCTTGAACTTGGAATGGCCTGCCATTGGACGAACTTCACCGGGATGATGGAAAACTAGGGGGCGGCCTTACTCCGAGCGCGAAGCCGGATGCAAGGCCGCTCGTTGCGACAGCCAAGGCGATCCGTACGCGGGTGGTGGATGCGGCGCGGTTCATGGCCTGTCCGGCCCCACATGGCGCGCCTCTGCCGTGGGGAACCGCGCTGCTGCTGGCGCTGGGGACGGTGTTCGCGCTCGACCTTGCGCTCGATGGGCTGGCGGCCTGGCTGACGGCGCTGGCGGACAGTTATGCGCCCTTCCTTCCGGCCGAGCGCGCGGAGGATACCACGCTGGCCGAGGACCTGTTCGGCTACCTCCTGCTCGCGCCGTTGCTCGAGGAGTTGGTCTATCGCGGCTGGCTGACCGGGCGCGTCGCAGCGTTGCGCTTTGCGGTCTATGGCTTTGCTGCCGAGGCGCTGTTTTTCGCAGCGCTGTTCATGGACGAGGGGCGCGCCGAGTTGGTCGCACTCGCGGGAGTGGGGGTGGTGCTGGGGGGTCTGTTGCACTGGCTGATGACGCGCGAGCGCGATACGGCGGTGCCGGCGTGGTTCACCCGCCACTTTCACTGGTTCGTATGGGGATCAAGCCTGCTGTTCGGCCTGATGCATCTGGGCAATTACGAGGCACTTTCGAGCCCGTGGGGCGTGCTGGCGGTGCTGCCGCAGACCATCGGGGGGCTGCTGCTCGCCTACACCCGCACCCGGCTGGGCCTGCGCGCGGCGATGCTGCACCACGCAGCCTACAACGCGCTCTATCTCGCCAGTCACTACGGCTGGTTATGAGGCCGCCTCAGATCTTCACCGCCGTGCCACTGGCGCTCACCATCAGCATCGAGCCGGTGTCGCCGATCACCTCGTAATCGAGGTCGATCCCCACCACCGCATTGGCGCCGCGCGCCGCGGCTTCGGACTGGAGCTCCTCGATCGCCTGATTGCGGGCATCGGCAAGGATGCGCTCATAGGAGCCCGAGCGCCCGCCGACGATGTCGCGCACGCTGGCGAACAGATCACGGAACAGGTTTGCGCCGACAATCACCTCGCCGGTGACGATGCCGCAATATTCCTGGATCGGGTGGCCCTCGATCGTGGGGGTGGTGGTGACGATAATGCCGCGCGCGTCTTTCCAGGGGGATGCCATGCTGAAACTCCTCTTGCTGTGTTAGAGAGATAACACAGGCCTGCGAAATTTCAATGACTGGCGGGGCGGGCGGTCTGCAACGCAGGGCCTCACGCCATGCCGAGCGCGGCCTTGTAGGTTTCGAGCAGCATATCCTGCTCGCTGCGATCATCGGGCTTCATTTTGCGCAGGCGCACGATCTGGCGCATGACCTTGGCATCATAGCCGACCGCCTTGGCTTCGGAATAGACGTCGCGGATGTCGTCGGCGATGCCCTTCTTTTCTTCCTCGAGGCGCTCGATGCGTTCGATCAGCAGGCGCAGGCGGTCGTCGGATGCATTGGCGTCATCGGCCATTGGGGGTCTCCATCAAAAACGAGAATCGGATGGCGAGGGCGATAGCCAGACCCCCGCGCCGATTGAACCGCCCGAAGAAATTATTCCTGTGCGTTCTTCGCCACGCTTGCCGCCATACGTGCCATTTGTTCCTCGGTGGCGGGGGATTGGCGCGTCGCCTTCCACTCGCCGCTCGGCATTCCGTGGATGAGTTCGCGCGCGGCTTCCTTGTCGCCCGGATAGCCTGCCTCGCGGATCCAGTCGGCCAGACAGTTGCGGCAGAAGCCTGCCAGCCCCATCAAATCAATGTTCTGCGCGTCGTGGCGATGGCGCAGATGGCGCACCAGCCGGCGGAAGGCGGCGGCGGCCTGCGCATCATCGAGCGCGTCGAGCGGATCGGCATTGCTATTCATCACGGCTTTTCCTTGAGTTGCAAAACGGCTGTGCCATAGGCCAGCCACAAGAGGGATAGCCAAGCCATGACACGACGCGAGCACCCAAGGATCGACCCGCGCGGGCGCAAGGTCAAGATTCTCGCCACGATCGGCCCGGCGAGCCGTTCGCCCGAGATGCTCGACCGGCTGGTGCGCGCAGGCGCGGACGCTTTCCGCCTCAACATGAGCCACGGCGCGCACGCCGATCACGAAGCGGCAATCATCGCGATCCGTGCGCTCGAAAAGCAATATGCCAAGCCGATCGCGATCCTGGCCGACCTGCAGGGGCCGAAACTGCGGGTCGGCACTTTCAAGGATGGCCAGGCGATAATCCGCCATTCGGGCCACTTCGTGCTCGACCGGGACGAGACGCCGGGCGATGAAAGCCGCGTCTGCCTGCCGCATCCCGAACTGTTCGGGATCATGACGCGCGGCCAGCGGCTGCTGATCAATGACGGCAAGATCCGCCTCAAGGTGCTCGAAGCCGACGACAATCGCATCCTGTGCAGCGCCGAAGTTGGCGGGGTTATCTCGGACCGCAAGGGCGTCAACGTCCCCGATGCCGAAGTGCCGATCCCGGCGCTGACCGAGAAGGACCGCCGTGATCTCGCCTTCGCCACCGAACACGGGGCGGACTGGATCGCCTTGAGCTTCGTGCAGCGTCCCGAGGACATTGCCGAGGCGCGTAAGCTGATCGGCACCCACGGCACTGCGATCTGCGCCAAGATCGAGAAGCCCAAGGCGGTCGACCGGCTCGATTCGATCATCGAACTGGCCGATGGCATCATGGTCGCGCGCGGCGATTTGGGCGTCGAGCTTGAGCCCTACGAAGTGCCGCCGCTGCAGAAGAAGATCGTCAGCATGGCGCGCCGCGCAGGCAAGCCTGTGATCGTCGCGACGCAGATGCTCGAAAGCATGATCGAAAGCCCCTCGCCGACCCGCGCCGAAGTCTCCGACGTCGCCAACGCGGTCTATGACGGAGCCGACGCGGTGATGCTCTCGGCCGAAAGCGCGGCGGGTGCATGGCCCGAGGAATCGGTCGCGATGATGGACCGGATCGCGGTGCAGGTCGAAAACGATGAAGGCTACAAGGAGCGTGTGCGCTTCCTCGATACCCCGCCCGACGCGACCACCTCGGACGCGCTGGCGCATGCCTGCATGACCATTGCCGACACTGTCCCGATCAGCGCGATCACGGTGTTCACCTCCTCGGGTTCAACCGCAAGGCGGGTGGCGCGTGAACGGCCCGCGACCCCGGTGCTGGTGCTCACTCCCTCGATCCGCACCGCGCGCCGCGTTGCCCTGCTGTGGGGCGCGCATGCGGTGGCGACCAAGGATATCGGCAGCTTTGAAGAGATGATCGGCAAGGGCAAGCGCATGGCGCTGCGCCACGGCTTCAGCGAGGCGGGTGCCAGGCTGATCGTGCTTGCAGGCGTGCCGTTCGGAACGCCGGGCGCGACCAATCTGCTGCACGTGGTGACGGTGTCGGGCGACGAACTCGATAAGCACAAGGGCTGACCCCAAAATTGCGCGCCTTGCCGCTTCAAATGTGCCGCGCAGGCTGATAGCCTTGCGGTCGCAGGAGTACATTTGGCGACCCACAAGACAAAAGGGGAGATGGTGATGAAGCGCGAAGGCCTGATGGGGATCGTAGCACTGGCGCTGGCCGGATGCGTGGTGAATGTCGGCGATTCGGCTCCCGACCGCGCCGAGGCGGTCCCGCCGCCGCCCGTCCCGATGGTCTGCAACGCTGCGCCTGCCCAATATCACATCGGCCATGATGCAACCCAGTCGATGGGCGAGGCGATCCTCAAGGATGCCAGCGCGCGCACCCTGCGCTGGGGGCCGCCCAATGCGGCCTGGACAATGGACATGCGTCAGGACCGCGTGAATGTGCGCTATGACGACAAGATGAAGATCGTCGAAATCACCTGCGGATGAGCAGTGCGAACACGGGGCGGAGCCGGACGACCTCGGGCTCTCCCTTCGAAGCCACCTTCGGCTTTTCGCGTGCGGTGCGCGAGGGCAACCGGATCATCGTTGCTGGCACGGGGCCGGTCGAGCCTGATGGCTCCACCACCCCGGGCGGCGCGGCCGAGCAGGCTGCGCGGTGCTGCGCCATCATCCTCGCCGCGATCGCGGAGCTGGGCGGCAGTCCGGCCGATGTGGTGCGCACCCGGATGCTCTTGACCCACCCCGAGGATCAGGACGCGGTTGGCGCAGTTCACGCGCTGTATTTCGGCACGGCGAGCCCCGCGGCGACCATGGCCGGCGTGGCGTGGTTGTGCCGCCCGGAATGGAAGGTCGAGATCGAGGCCGAAGCAGTGGTGCCGGACTGATGTGGCGGTTTCTGGCCTATCTGCTGGCGGCGGGGGCCGGCAGCGCTATCGGGCTTGGGAGCGCGCTGTGGATGGCGGGTCTGCTGCCCGGCGCGAACACAATGGCGTTCGGCAATGTCGATGTGCGCGGCTGGCGGAGCGACTTTGCGATCGGATCCGAGGCCGCCGATCCCTACACCCGCGCGCGGGTTGCCCGCTATGGCTTGCTGGCACTGGCCAAGAGCGAGGCGGTCTATTTCACCCGCGCTACCGATGAAGATGGCGAACCCTTGCGCGAGGCCTGCACCTATCGCCTTTCGGGCGGCGCGATGCCGGCGGGGTGGTGGTCCGTGACGCTTTATGATGGCGCGAGCATGCTGCCTGCCAACAGCGATGGCGCGCTCAGCATCGATGCGAGCCGTGCAGGGGCCGGGGCGTGGGAGGCGGTGATCGCAGCGCAGCGGCCCGAAGGTGCAGACCATTGGATTTCGAGCCGTAACGCCGCGACCTTCGATCTCACGCTGCGGCTCTATATGCCCGAACCCGCAGTGATCGAGACCCCCACGACTGCGCTCGTCCCGCCCCGGATCGAGCGAATGACCTGCGGAGACGCGCCATGAAGCGCTGGCTCGGCCCCACTTTGGTTGCGGTGCTTTGCGCGGCAGGGATGCACATGGCCGCGCTCCATTTCGCGCCCACCGTAATCATGGGGCAGGCAATGAGCACACTGGCGCAGCGCGGCGTGGCGCTCCACCGCTTCACCAATCCCGAGCGCGTTACCCCGCAGACCCAGCAAGTGGTGCGCTCCTCGCCCGATCTCTATTATGCTCTGTGCCGCTATGATCTCAGCAATCCGGGGATGCAGCTGTTGGTCGAGATGGGGGATTGGCCGGATTACCAGTCGCTGTCGTTCTTTGCCGCGCAGACCGACAATTTCGCGACACTCAGAGGCACCGGAGAGGTGGCGGCGGTGCGCTTGCTGCCGCCCGGCAGCCCGGCCGGGGAGGGCGCGCTTGTCAGCCCGAGCGCGAAGGGCATCATCCTGATCCGCCGCCTTGCGCCGAGCGCCGAGCGGTACGCTGCCGCAGCCGCAGCGGGCAAGGCCGATCGCTGCCGGCTGGTCTGGAAAGACCGGATCGCCGCGCCCGCTCAGGAGTGAGGCGGGGCCAGCCGCGCCGCAACCAGCGCGATCAGCGCATCGCAATCGGGCATGGCATCGAGCTCCGCCGCGCTCACCAGAACCTGCGGCTCGCCCCCCGACTCGGCCAGCAGGATCGCGGGCAGGGTCAACTGCAAGCCGGGGAAGGCGATCGCAAAGTCATCGCGGTGGTGGAACACCTTGGTCTGCGGCAATTGTCCAAGGAACCGCCGCCAGCGCCCGTGCATGCTCACCCAGCCATAAGTCAGCGCGCAAAGCGAGCACGGATAGGTCGCCGGCCGCACCACCTTCCACACCGCATCCTTCACCGCATTAGGCAGCCCGCTATCGGCGTTGTAGACGAGGATCAGGCTTGCGGCGGAGCGGTTCATGCTGCCAGATACGCGCGCGCAGCCCAGTTGGGTTCCGAAAATCTCAGCCCGCCTAGCAAAAACCGCAAGCCTTCTTGGCGCGCCAGCCTTTTCCAACCCTGCAAACCCCGTTAGAGCACTGGCCCATGCACGGACAATTCCAGCTCACCGATGATCAGCTTGCGATCCGCGAGGTCGCCCAGCGATTCACCGCCGACCAGATCACACCCCACGCCGCCGAATGGGATGAGAAGCACATCTTCCCGCGTGAGACGATCCAGCGAAGCGCCGAACTGGGCTTTGGCGCTATCTATGTGTCTGAGGCTTCGGGCGGGATCGGGCTGGGGCGGCTCGAGGCGGCGCTGATCATGGAGGCGATGGCCTATGGCTGCCCCTCTACATCCGCCTTCATCTCGATCCACAACATGGCCGCCTGGATGATCGACCGCTTCGGTGGGGAGGCGGTCAAGGCGAAGTATCTTCCCGATCTCGTCACCATGGAAAAGATCGCCAGCTATTGCCTGACCGAACCTTCAAGCGGATCGGATGCGAGCGCGCTGCGCACAACCGCGCGGCGGGATGGCGATGTCTACGTCCTCAACGGCACCAAGCAGTTCATCTCGGGCGCGGGCGCGAACGAGATCTACGTCGTGATGGTGCGCACCGGTGAGGATGGGCCCAAGGGTATTTCCTGCGTGGTGATCGACAAGGACATGCCCGGCGTCAGCTTCGGCGCGCAGGAAAAGAAGCTTGGCTGGCACTCGCAGCCGACCGCGCAGCTGATCCTTGAGGATGTGCGCGTGCCGGTGGAGAACCTCGTCGGCGGCGAAGGCGAAGGCTTCCGCATCGCGATGATGGGGCTGGATGGCGGACGGTTGAACATCGGCGCATGTTCGCTCGGCGGCGCGCAAAGGTGCCTCGACGAAGCGATCAAATACACCAAGGAACGCACCCAGTTCGGCCAGCCCGTGGCCGAGTTCCAGAACACCCAGTTCATGCTCGCCGACATGGCGACCGATCTCGAGGCCGCGCGCGCGCTACTCTATCTGGCGGCGGCCAAGGTGACCGACAACGCGCCCGACAAGACGCGGTTTTCCGCCATGGCCAAGCGGCTGGCGACCGACAATGGATCGTCGGTGGTTGACCGCGCGCTGCAATTGTTCGGCGGCTATGGCTACTTGCAGGATTACCCGATCGAGCGGTTCTGGCGCGATCTGCGGGTGCACTCGATCCTTGAAGGCACCAACCAGATCATGCGCATGGTCGTGGGCCGGGACCTGCTGCGCCAATGAAACCGGTGGCAGTGACGGGCACCCGCCTTGCCCTGACAACACTGGTGGTGCCCGATTACGATGCGGGCATTGCCTTTTGCGTCGGCGCGCTCGGCTTCGATCTGATCGAGGACAGCGACATGGGCGGGGGCAAGCGCTGGGTTGTGGTCGGCGGGAAGGATGGGGCCAATGCCGGGGGGCGCTTGCTGCTCGCCAAGGCTGCCACTGATGCGCAGACCGCCGCGATCGGCAATCAGACCGGCGGGCGCGTCGGGTTCTTTGCCCACACCGATGATTTCACAGGCACCCAGGCACGCCTTGTCGATGCAGGGGTGATATTTCTCGAGCAGCCGCGCCATGAGCCCTATGGCACCGTTGCCCTCTTCAGCGATCCGTTTGGCAATTCCTGGGACCTGATCGAACCGAAAGTTTTGTCGCAATGACCGATGACGTCCTGACCTTCACCAATGGCCCGATCGGCCATATCAGCCTCAACCGGCCCAAGGCGCTGCACGCGCTGACGCTGGAGATGTGCCATGCGATGAGCGCTAGCCTGACCGCATGGGCGCAGGATGATGACATCAAGGCGGTGATCCTTGACCACAACGAGGGCCGCGGCTTCTGCGCGGGCGGCGATATCGCCTTTCTTCGCGATTCGGCGCTCAATGATGGCGGCGTGAGCGGGCGGAAATTCTTCCACGACGAATACCAGTTGAACCACCAGATGTTCACCTATGCCAAGCCGATTGTCGCCTTTATGGACGGCATCACCATGGGCGGCGGGGTGGGCATCTCGCAGCCGGCCAAATACCGCGTGGCGACCGAGAACACCCGCTTTGCCATGCCCGAAACCGGGATCGGACTGTTCCCGGATGTGGGTGGCGGCTGGTATCTCTCGCGCCTCGGGCGGCGCTTGGGGCAGTTCCTCGCGCTCACCGGCGCGCGGCTCGACGGATCGGAATGCCTCTGGGCCGGGCTTGCCACGCATTATGTGCCGCACGAGATGCTCGCAGACCTGAAGGCGCGCATCCACGATCATCCTGACCGGATCGCGGGGATCCTCAGCGAACCCGTCGGCACGCCGCCCAAGGCGCGGATCGAGGCCAATGCCGATAGGATCGCCAAGCATTTCGCCTCGGATGTCTACGAGGACATTCTCGCCAGCCTTGAGGCCGCGATTGATGCCGGCGACGACTGGGCAGTGAAAGAGCGCGACACGCTCGGCACCAAGAGCCCGCAGACCTGCAAGGTGGCGCTGCGCCAGCTTACGGAAAGCGCCGCGCTCACCGATTTTGCCGACAATATGCGGATGGAATACCGCATCGCCAGCCGCGTGCTGACTCGCCCCGACTTTGCCGAGGGCGTGCGCGCGGTGATCACCGACAAGACCAACGATCCCAAGTGGGACCCGGCAACGCCGCAGGAGGTGAGCGACGAATTGCTCGACGCGATCTTTGCGCCCCTGCCCGCTGATGAAGAATGGAAGCCTCTATGACTTATGAGACGATCACCGCCGAAACTGACGCGCAAGGCACCAAGGGCGTCACGCTGCTGACGATTAACCGCCCGCAGGCGCTGAACGCATTGAATTCCAAGGTTCTCGAAGAGCTGATCCACGCCTTCGCCGCCTATCAGGCGGACGGCTCGCAGCTCTGCGCGATCCTCACCGGCAGCGGCGACAAGGCCTTCGCCGCAGGGGCCGACATCAAGGAAATGAGCGACAAACCGGCGGCCGACTTCTTCCTCGATGATTTCTTCAGCCCCTGGACGGCCGAAATCGTGAAGAAGACGCGCAAGCCGTGGATCGCGGCGGTCAACGGCTTTGCGCTGGGCGGTGGGTGCGAGCTGGCGATGATGGCCGATTTCATTATCGCGTCGGACAAGGCGCGCTTCGGCCAGCCCGAGATCAAGCTCGGCGTCGCGCCGGGCATGGGCGGCTCGCAGCGGCTGACGCGGGCGATCGGCAAGTCGAAGTCGATGGAAATGTGCCTTACGGGCCGCATGATGGATGCGACCGAGGCCGAGCGCAGCAATCTGGTCGCCCGTGTGGTGCCACATGAGGAGCTGATTGCCGAGACATTGAAGACCGCCGCAACCATCGCCGGAATGCCGCCGATGGCGGTGATCGCCAACAAGGAGATGGTGAACAGCGCTTTCGAAATGACGCTCGATCAGGGCCTGATCGTCGAGCGCCGGATCTTCCAGATTCTCACCGCGAGCGAGGACAAGGCCGAAGGGATGGCCGCGTTCATCGAAAAGCGCGAAGGGCAGTGGAAGGGGCGGTAAGCCAGTCCCTCTCCCGCGAGCGAAAGGTAAGTGACATGAAAATCGCCTTTATCGGCCTCGGCAACATGGGCGGCGGGATGGCTGCCAATCTGGTCAAGGCAGGCCACGAAGTCCGCGCCTTCGATCTCAGCGAACCGGCACTTGCTGCCGCGCGTGCTGCGGGATGCGCGACTTGTCCCACCGCCAAGGAAGCCTGCGCAGGCGTCGAGGCGGTCGTCTCGATGCTGCCAAACGGCCAGATCGTCAAACAGGTCTATTGGGATGACGTGATCGGCCATGCGCCTGAGGGCGCGATCCTGCTCGATTGCTCGACCATCGACGTCGCCACCGCGCGCGAGGTGATCTCGGTGACCGAAGCGCATGGCTACCAGATGGTCGATGCGCCGGTCTCGGGCGGGATCGCAGCGGCCAATGGCGGGACGCTGACCTTCATGGTCGGCGGCAGCCAGAGTGCGTTCGGCCGCGCCCAGCCGATCCTTGCGGCAATGGGCAAGGCGGTGATCCACGCAGGCGATGCGGGCACGGGCCAGGCCGCCAAGATCTGCAACAATATGCTGCTGGCGATCCACATGATCGGCACCTGCGAGGCCTTTGCAATGGCGCAGAAGCTCGGGCTCGACCCGCAGACCTTCTTCGACATCTCGAGCGTCTCGTCGGGCCAGAACTGGTCGATGACGTCCTATTGCCCCGTCCCCGGCGTCGGCCCGGTGACGCCCGCTGACAACGACTATCAGGGCGGTTTCGCCGCCGGACTGATGCTCAAGGATCTGCGGCTGGCGATGGAAGCGGCCAAGAGCTCAGGCGCGAAGGTCGCGATGGGCGAGCACGCCCGCGCGATTTACGAGAGCTTTGCAGCTGAGAACGCCTCGACCGACTTTTCCGGCATAATCCGCACGCTTTAGCCCGGGCAGTTTGCCGATGCAGAAGCTGCGAGCTGCGCGGCGGTCGTTGCCCTGCTCGGTGCGGCCTTCTCGCAACCGCCCCCTTTGCGTAGTTTATCGCCATCGCGCGGGCTACTGGAAAAGGGGGCACGAAAAGTTATGGGACGCGAAAAAAAGCAACGTGCGAGCCGTAACGGGCATTGAGATTGCTAGTCTCTTGGGGGTTGCCGAGATGGCTATCGCAATTTGTGCGACCTTCAGTCACGCTCAATGCGCTTGCGCGATCAGCGCCGCGATGCGGCTGCTGGCGCTGCCATTGCCGTAAGGGTTGTGGGCCAGAGCCATCTGCCGGTAGGCGGCCGGCTTATCGAGCAGGCGGCTAGTCTCGGCGACAATTCTTGCCGCATCCGCGCCGACCAGCCGCGCCGTTCCGGCAGCGACCCCTTCGGGCCTTTCGGTGGTATCGCGCATCACCAGCACCGGTTTGCCGAGGCTCGGCGCTTCCTCCTGGATCCCGCCGGAATCGGTGAGAACAATGTCGCAGGCCGCCATCATGGCCACGAAGTCGAGGTAGTCGAGCGGGTTGATCAGCGCGATGTTGTCATGGCCCGCCAGCGCCGGTCGCATCACTTCGGCAACGTTGGGATTGGGGTGCAGCGGATAGATGATCGCGACATCATCGCGCGCCGCAAGTTCCTGTAAAGCCAGTGCAATTTGCACCATCCCCGCACCGAAATTCTCGCGCCGGTGGGCGGTGACGGCAATAATCCGCTTCCCCGCAAACCGCGCCTTGAGCGGGGCTATCGCGCGCGCAAGAGTGGGGTCGGCCGCGACCTTCGCCTGCGCGAACATCAGCGCATCGATCACGGTGTTGCCGGTGACGTGGATCGATGTTTCCGCCACATTTTCAGCCCGCAGGGCCGCTGCCGCCGTCTCCGTCGGAGCGAAATGGAGGTCGGCGATCACGCCTGTCACCTTGCGGTTCACTTCCTCGGGCCAGGGCGAATAAATATCGCCGCTGCGCAATCCGGCCTCGACATGGCCGACCGGAATCCGCCGGAAATAGCACGCCAGGGTCGCTATCATGGTGGTCAGCGTATCGCCATGCACCAGCACACGATCGGGCAACAAGTCGTCCAAGACCGCACCAAACCGCACAATGAGGCGCGCACTGAGCGCATCAAGCGACTGGTCGGGCCGCATCAGA